>TARA_R110002020_G_scaffold37872_4_pt1 | contig 12882 bp, 12 predicted proteins | sample TARA_R110002020 | Tara Oceans TARA_R110002020 (sample SAMEA4396489) | marine metagenome | biome: Westerlies Biome; feature: [MES] marine water layer (ENVO:01000295) within the mesopelagic zone...; material: water (ENVO:00002006), including particulate matter (ENVO:01000060) such...
ATTCCCCGCCGAGGCTAACCGGAAAGGAAACCAAGCATGGCTCTGCCAGAGTTCACCATGCGTCAGCTGCTTGAAGCTGGCGTTCACTTCGGTCACCAGACACAGCGCTGGAACCCGCGCATGGCGCCGTTCATCTACGGCCAGCGCAACGGCATTCACATCGTCGACCTGACGCAGACCGTCCCGATGCTGGACCAGGCGCTGCAAGTCGTCCGTGACACCGTGGCCAAGGGCGGCCGCGTGCTGTTCGTCGGCACCAAGCGCCAGGCGGCGTCTCCCGTGGCGGAAGCGGCCGAGAAGTCGGCCCAGTACTACATGAACCACCGCTGGCTGGGCGGCACGCTGACGAACTGGAAGACGGTCTCGCAATCGATCGACCGTCTGCGCCAGATCGACGAGGCTGTCGAACAGGGCGCCGATGGCCTGACCAAGAAGGAACGGCTGAACATGGAGCGCACGCAGGACAAGCTGCAGGCGTCCCTGGGCGGCATTCGCGACATGGGCGGCACGCCCGACCTCCTGTTCGTCATCGACGTCAAGAAAGAAGCGCTGGCGATTGCCGAAGCCAACAAGCTGGGTATCCCGGTCGTGGCCGTGGTCGATACCAACTGCTCGCCCGATGGCGTGGATTACATCATCCCGGGCAACGACGATGCCGCACGGGCCATCGCACTCTATTGCGACCTGGTCAGCCGCGCAGCGCTTGACGGCATGACCGACCAGCTGGGCGCCGCCGGCGTCGACCTGGGCGAGATGGAAGAGACGATGGTCGAAGAACTGCCGGCGGAAGAGCCCGCAGCCGAAGCGCCCGCCACCGAGGCCGCACCGGCCGAGGAAACGAAGGCCGAGGCCTGATCTTTTCAGCCCGGCCGGGCCAAAGTCCGGTCGGGTTGTCACGCAATTGACATGCGGGGCGGGTTAGTCCTGCCCCCGAAATTTTACGTTTCTAGGAGACCTGAGATGGCGATTACGGCTGCTATGGTGAAGGAACTGCGCGACAGTACCGGCGCAGGCATGATGGACGCCAAGAAGGCGCTGACCGAAACCGACGGCGACATGGACGCCGCGGTGGACTGGCTGCGCACGAAGGGTCTGGCGAAGGCCGCCAAAAAATCCGGCCGCACCGCGGCGGAAGGCCTTGTCGTCGTTGCCGTCGATGGCGGCAAGGGCGTCGCGGTCGAGGTGAACTCGGAAACCGACTTCGTCGGCAAGAACGCCGAGTTCCAGGAAATGGTTTCCTCCATCGGTCAGGCCGCTCTGGGCGTTAACGATATCGACGCGCTGAAAGAAGCCGAGATCGACGGCAAGAAAGTGGCCGACGTGGTCACCGACAAGATCGCCAAGATCGGCGAAAACATGTCGCTGCGCCGCATGGCTGTCGTCGAAGGCGAAACGGTCGTGACCTATGTCCACAACGCGGCCGCGCCGTCGATGGGCAAGATCGGCGTGCTGGTTGCGCTGAAAGGCGGCGACGAAACCTTCGGCCGTCAGGTCGCGATGCACATCGCGGCAGTGAACCCGGCCGCCCTGAACGAGGATTCGCTGGACCCGGCGGTTGTCGAGAAGGAAAAGCAGGTCCAGATGGACATTGCCCGCGAAAGCGGAAAGCCCGAGCAGGTGATCGAGAAGATGATCGTCGGCCGCATGAAGAAGTACATGGCCGAGGTGACGCTGCTGAACCAGCAGTTCGTCGTCAACCCGGACCTGACCGTCGGCGACGCGGCCAAGGAAGCCGGCGTGGAAATCACCGGCTTCGTGCGTCTTGAAGTCGGCGAAGGCATCGAGAAGGAAGCCGAAGACTTTGCCGCCGAAGTGGCCAAGGCCGCCCAGGGCTGAGCCTCCGCTCCAAGGTTTTGCATTTCGAAAGGCCCCGCAGCGATTGCGGGGCCTTTTCGCGTTCCGGCGCAGTGGGCAGGGGGCTCTGCCCCCATCGCCCCGCGGGCTCCCCCCGAGGTATTTTGAAGCGGTGTACAGCGCCCGGCCTTCTTCGGTCCCGAGATACCTCGGGGGAGGCCGCCCGTAGCGCGGGCGGGGGTTGGGCCCCCGACACAGGTCGCGCCAGGACTGCCGTGAACTAAGGAAGCTTCCGAAGGTAGGTCCAGGACACGTAGCCTTTCAGGCTGCGGGCGCGGTCCATCGAGACGCGGCACCAACGCGTGCTGCCGGTCTGTTCGCATTCGTGAACCCGCAGGACGGTGCCGTTGGGAAGCCCCACGATCACCACATAGCCGGTGCCGGGGCCGGCGCGCATCTTCAGCATGTCCTCGCCTTCGACGCCGGTGACCTCGAACTTTCCCAGTGACGCGGCGGTCGCGGTTTCGGCGCCCATCGCGACCGAAAGCACGCCTGCTGCGAACGCGGCAATCATGGCTCTGCGCATCGCTTTCTCCTGTTATCTGCCTCGGGCCAAGTCTACTGCGCCGCGGCCGCGAAAGGAACCGTCGCGCTGCGACCTTCCGCGCGATAGCCCGGGTTGCCAGCCGGGGCCCACTTCCGCAGGATCCGAGCAGAACAGGAACGGGCTGAAGGGCGGAGAGGATGCAATTGCGCAAGAAGATCTTGCTGCGCGAGGTCGTGACATCGGATGAGAACGGGACGCCGTGCACACCGCTGACGCGGGTCGCGGCGCTGGCGGTGATCCGGAACCCCTATGCGGGCACCGACCTGGACGAGATGGGCGAGCTGTACGATTTCGGTGCCGCGCTTGGCGAATACCTGTCGGCCGAAATTCACGAGGTGCTGGACAATCCGCCCGTCACCTACGGCAAGGCTGCCATTGTCGGCACCGGCGGGGCGGCAGAACATGCTGCGGCCGTGCTGCATCCGCGGATGGGCAAGCCGGTGCGCGCGGAAATCGGCGGAGGACGGTCCCTGATGCCATCGACGGCCAAGGTGGCGGGACCGGGCACGACGATCGACCTGCCGCTGGGCCACAAGGACGAGGCATGGTTCTTCGATTACATCGATACGATGACTGTGGGTATTCCGGACGCGCCGCTAGCGGACGAGATCGTGGTCTGCCTTGGCATGTCGGATGGCACGCGCATCCGCGCGCGGGTGGGGAACGGTCCGCCCGAGGACTAGGCGGCGGTGGTCACCGGCACGATTGGCGCGCCGGTGACAGGCTTAACGTTCGGAAACGTTACGCGATTTCGAGCAGTTCGACGTCGAAGGTCAGCGCCTTGCCCGCCAGCGGGTGGTTGGCGTCGAGGATGACCTCTTTTTCCGTCACTTCCGCGACCACGACGTTCAGCGACTGGCCGTCCTGCGTCTGGACCTGCAGCTGGGTGCCGGGATCGGTCGGGATGTGATCGGGGATGTTCTCGCGGTCGACGGCCTGCAGCCGCTCGGGCTCGTGTTCGCCGTAGGCGTCGGAGGGTTCAACGCGCACGGTGCGCTTTTCGCCGACTTCCATGCCTGTCACGCCGGCTTCGAGCCCGGGGATGATCTGGCCGGAGCCCAATTCGAAGGACAGCGGATCGCGGCCTTCGGAGCTGTCGAAGACCGTGCCGTCATCCAGTTTGCCTTCGTAGCGAAGATGCAGGGTATCGCCCGGCTTTGCCTGGGTCATGTCGAATATCCTTTCAAGTGCGTGTGAATTTGCCGAGGCCGCGCAGCGCGCAGGTTGCTCAATGCTCAGACGCAGAATTGGCAATTCGAAAGGGAAATGTAAACCTTTGGCCGGGAATTCGCTGGGAATCCCGCCATTTTCTGAGGTTTCAGCCGTCTTTCCGACCATCGGGAAAGCGCGTGCCCTTCACGGCGCCGCGTTCTCCGACGACGAAATCAGTGGTCATGTAGTCTACCAGAACGTCGGTCGACAGCACGTTGGCCACGGTGCTGTTGGCCACCTTCAGCGCGATCGCCTGGTTGGCCGTCGCGGTGTCGACGGCATCGCCCACGATCACGACGTCATAGCCGCGCGAGTTCCCGGCATAGGCGGTGCTGAGCACGCATTCGTCGGTCCAGAGCCCGGTGATGACGATGGTGTCGATGTCATGCGCCTTCAGTTTCTCGTCGAGATAGGACGTGCCATCGGAATCGAAGGTCCAGAACATGTCGAGATGCTTGCCGTGGTAGAACCAGCCATCGGCGACCTCCTCGGGCGTCGGGGCGATTTCCTTCAGCGGCTGGACGCCCTCCGACCCCGTGAAGACATAGACCGCGTTTTCCGGGTTGTCAGGGTTCAGACCGCGCGGCCCGTACCAGCGGTCCATTGCGTTCGAGATCCCGTCATCGAAATGCCGGGTCCATGCGCTCCATGCGATGCAGATGCCATGGCCCGACTTCGCGGCGCGGAAGGTTTCCAGGATCCGGACAAGGTTCGGCAGGATACCCCCCGCGTAGGGCCGGTATTCCTCCTGGCAGTCGTCCATCAACAGCGCGATGCGGCGGGGGCGGTCCTTCAGCTCCCACGCGGCGCGGAAGGCGACCGGTGTTTCGTTGGGGCCGTCGGGCGTGCTGCTGTAGTTGGGCATCGGCTCCACCGCCAGCCTACGGTCGCGATGCGGGCTGGGGCTTTCCAGGGCGTCCTTCAGGGTCGGTATGTCGGCGTCTTCAGGCTTCATGACCAATTGTCCTTTCGTGAAGATCGAGGCGAACCGTAATTTGTTCCGGCGCCTCGCGGGCCGGGCGGGTGTGTTCAAGAACCAACGAGCAGGGCGGCCTGCGGTTCCATGTGGCGTTCGGCCTCTTGGCGGGGGCGTCCGGGGCTTTATCTTCCTGCGAAACCGTGGCACCTCCCTTTCGTCGAACCCATGCGAGGCATCTCATGAGCTCCAAGCGCAGCATCTTCGAAGAGGTGGGCGAGGGCGAAACGGCCCGACCCACGGCCCAGACAGGATTGATCGACCGCGGGCGCAGCCCTGGCGGGCGCAGGGCGATCCGTGTGTGGCTGGCGGTGCTGTTCCTGATGGTCGTGGCCATGATCGCCGTGGGCGGTGCCACGCGGCTGACCGACAGCGGGCTGTCGATCACCGAATGGAAACCCATCACCGGCGCGCTGCCGCCCTTGTCGGAAGCCGACTGGCAGGCGGAGTTCGAGCGCTACAAGGCCATCGACCAGTTCCAGATCACCAACAACTGGATGGAGCTGGATGATTTCAAATCCATCTACTGGTGGGAATGGGGCCACAGGCAGCTGGGCCGGATGGTGGGGCTTGTCTGGGCCGTGGGGTTCCTGGCGTTCCTGGCGTTGCGCAAGATCCCGGCAGGCTGGACGGGGCGGCTGGCGTTGCCGGGTATCCTCGGCGGCGTGCAGGGGGCCATCGGCTGGTGGATGGTGTCATCGGGCGTGACGCAGGGCGAAGGCATGGTCAGCGTGGCCAGCTACCGGCTGGCGACGCATCTGGGGCTCGCCTTCGTGATCCTTGGGATCCTTGCGTGGGACTGGATGTTGCTGACCCGGGACGACCGCGCGCTGATGCAGTCCCGCCGCCTGCGTGAACCGTCGCTGAGCGGCTGGACCACCGCGCTGGTGATCGTGGCCTTCGTTCAGATCCTGCTGGGCGCGCTGGTGGCCGGAATCGACGCCGGGCGCAGCTTTACCGACTGGCCGCTGATGGGCGGCAGCCTGTTCCCCGAAGGCGCGTTCGAAATCACGCCCGTCTGGCGCAACCTGTTCGAGAACGCGGGCCTTGTGCAATTCATCCACCGTGTCGTGGCCTACCTGCTGCTGCTGTTGACGGTGCTGGCCTTCGCCTCGTCCCGGCGCAGCGCGCATCCGCGCACGCGGCATGTCTTCGCGACGGTGCTTGTGCTTGTGCTGTTGCAGGCGCTTCTGGGCATCATGACGCTGCTTTACATCGTGCCGCTGCACCTGGCGCTGACGCACCAGCTGGGCGCGGTGATCGTCTTCACTGCCATCCTTCGGGCGCGCGTGCAGGCGCGCTATCCCGTCACCGCCTCAATCAGGGGAACGCCCGCATGACCGCCTACAACGATCTGATGACCTACCAGCGCGATACCGAGGCGCTGAAGCAAGTCGCGATGCGGCTGGGCTGGGATCAGGAAACGGTGATGCCGCGCGGTGCCGCGGCCCAACGCAGTGCGGAAATGGCGGCGATGGAATCCGTTCTGCACGCCCGCCAGTCCGATCCGCGCGTGGCCGACTGGCTGGAAAACGCGCTGGCCCCCGATCCTGCGGGCGAGGCGCAGCTGCGCGACATCCGCCGCAATTATGACCGCGCGACCAAGGTGCCGGCCGATCTGGCCACCGCCATCGCACGGCAAACGTCGCTCGCGCAGGGCATCTGGGCCAAGGCCCGGTCGGAAAACGACCCCACGGATTTCCACCCCGTCCTGGCCGAAATCATCCGCCTGCGGCAGGAAGAAGGCGCGGCGCTGGCCGACGGGACCGACATGTCGGTCTATGACGCGCTGCTGTCCGACTACGAACCCGGCACCTCTGCCGCGGAGATCGGGACGATCTTCGATGCGATGCGCGTGCGGCTGGTGGCGCTGCGTTCGGCGATTCTTGAAAAGCCGGAACCGCCCGCGCTGTCGGGCGACTTCGATCTCGACCAGCAGATGGTGTTTTCGAACAAGGTGGCCGAGGTCTTCGGTTACGATTTCACCCGCGGGCGGATCGACCGGGCGGTGCATCCGTTCAGCTCGGGCAGCGGCAGCGACGTGCGGATCACGACGCGGACGCAGGCGGCCGATCCGCTGGAATCCGTCTTCTCTACCATCCACGAGACGGGGCATGCCACCTACGAGATGTCCGTCGATCCCGCCTTCGCGCTGACGGTGCTGGGGCGGGGCGTGTCGATGGGTGTGCACGAAAGCCAAAGCCGGATCTACGAGAACCAGCTGGGCCGCAGCCGCGCTTTCTCCGGCTGGCTGTTCGACCGGATGACATCGACCTTCGGTGACATCGGCGTCAGCGATGCCGATGGCTTCTTCGCGGCCGCGAACCGCGTCGCCTCGGGCTATATCCGAACCGCCGCCGACGAGGTGCAGTACAACCTGCACATCATGCTGCGCTTCGATCTGGAACGCGCGCTGATCGCCGGCGATCTGAAGCCTGCGGATCTGGAAGGCGCGTGGAACGATCGTTTCCTTGCCGATTTCGGCTTTGCCGTCGACAAGCCGTCGAACGGGTTCCTGCAGGATGTCCACTGGTCAGTGGGCCTGTTCGGCTACTTCCCGACCTATGCGCTGGGGAACGTCTATGCCGGCTGCCTGCACGAGGCCCTGCGCAAGGCTGTCCCGACGCTGGACAATGACCTTGCCCGTGGCGACACGATGGCCGCGCGCAGCTGGCTGAAGGAACACGTCCAGCGCCATGGCAGCCTGTACGAGCCCCGCGACCTGATCGAACGTGCCACGGGCGCTGCGCCCAGCGAAGGGCCGTTGCTGGATTACCTGGAAGGAAAATTCGGGGCGCTCTACGGGCTGTAGGCCGGAGCGGGGGTGACAACGGCCGCCAGGCGGCCGTTGTCGGTATCTTTCAATCGAAGTACTTAGCCCAGGACGTTGTAGCCGCGGCCGCGCATGCAGTTGCGGATGATGACTTCGCGCTGCTGGCTGCTGTCGAGCGCGGTGGCCGCGATCCCGGCCAGCGCGCCAACGGCGGCGGCGTCGCGGACATTGTTGCCGGTGTTGTTGAAGATCGCCGTACCGGCCGCGGCGACGCCTGCGCCGGTGGCCACGTTGCGGGCGCCGCCCGACGTGATGTTCTGCGAGCTTGCCAGCGCCTGGCACTGGCTCAGGTCGGCGGCGTAGTTCGGGCCCACCGGGCCGTCGACGATGGGCGTGTAGCCGGCGCCGCTGTTGTCGCAAGCGGCGGCAAGAAGAATTGCCGGTACGACGGCGAGTTTTGCGAAACGAAGCATGTGGAACCCTTTTTTCATTTCTACCAGGCGGATTTTCCGCCGGATCTGGTTGTAGCGCAGCAGGCGAAGCAGCCCGGCGCAGGGGAAGGCGGGCGCCGGATCCTCCCTGGCACCACGCGTTAATTACTATCAGTGATGACGACTATCGCAAGGGTTCTTGGATCCTGCCCACCCGCCAAGTGGTTGTGCAGGCAATAGATTGCCTGCACCTAACATAGGTTATTCCTCGGCGATCCCGTCGTCAGCGCCGTCCTCGTCACCCTGTTCGGCGATCCACGCGACAGACACGACCTCTTCGCCCTTCGCGGTCGAGAACACTTTCACACCGCCCGCGCTGCGCGACCGGAACGAGATGCCTTCGACCGGGACCCGGATGGATTGCCCGGTGGATGTGGCCAGCATGATCTGATCGTCCAGATCGACCGGGAAGGAGGCCACGACGGTCCCGCCGCGCATCGCCTTGTCCATCGCCGCCACGCCCATGCCGCCGCGACCGCGGACCGGGTAATCGTGCGACGACGACAGCTTGCCGGACCCGCCCGCTGTGATCGTCAGCAAAAGGTTTTCCGCCGCCGACATCTCGGCATAGCGTTCCTGGCTGATCGTGGCCATGGCGTTGGCGTCTTCCTCGTCCGTGGTTTCGGCATCGTCGGGCAGACCGGCCACCGCGCGGCGCATCTTCAGGTAGGCCGACCGTTCGTCGGCCGACGCCTCGAAATGGCGGATAACCGACATCGACACGACACGGTCATCGCCCGACAGCCGGATGCCGCGAACCCCGGTGGAATCGCGGCCCTTGAAGACGCGGACATCGGTCGTCCGGAAGCGGATCGCGCGGCCGGAATCGGTGACAAGCATCACGTCGTCGTCTTCGCCGGCGATACGCGCATTCACCAGCTCCACCCCTTCGGGCAGCTTCATGGCGATCTTGCCGTTACGCTTCACGTTGGTGAAATCGTCCAGCGCGTTCCGCCGCACGTCCCCGGCCGAGGTCGCGAAGACGATCTGAAGATCGCCCCATTCGTCCTCGTCCCGGTCCACCGGCATGATCGCGGCAATCGACACGCCCGGCGGGATCGGCAGGATGTTGACCACGGCCTTGCCCTTGGAGGTACGCCCCCCCGCGGGCAGGCGCCATGTCTTCAGCTTGTAGGCCATGCCGTCGGTGGTGAAGAACAGAAGCTGCGTATGGGTGTTGGCGACGAACAGCGAGGTGACGACATCTTCGTCCCCCGTCTGCATCCCCGACAGGCCCTTGCCGCCACGCTTCTGCGAGCGGTAATCGGCCAGCGGCGTGCGCTTGATGTACCCGCGGGAGGTGACGGTGACGACCATGTCCTCGCGCTCGATGAGGTCCTCGTCCTCCATGTCGCCCGACCAGTCGACGATCTCGGTTCGGCGGGGGACGGCGAAAAGCTCCTTCACCTCGTTCAGCTCGTTCACGATGATCTCGAGGATGCGTTCGCGCGAGCCGAGGATATCGAGATATTCCTGGATCTTGGCGGCCAGCGCCTCCAGTTCGTCGGTGACTTCGGAAACGCCCAGCTGGGTCAGGCGTTGGAGGCGCAGATCGAGGATCGCGCGCGCCTGCACTTCGGACAGGTTGTATGTCCCGTCATCGTTCATCTTGTGCAGCGGATCGTCGATCAGGCGCAGGTAGCCTTCGATCTCGGCCGCGGGCCAGCGGCGTTCCATCAGCTTGAACCGCGCCTCGCCCGCATCGGCCGAGGACCGGATGGTCGCGACCACTTCGTCCACGTTCGACACGGCCACGGCCAGACCGCACAGGATATGGCTGCGTTCGCGCGCCTTGCGCAGTTCGAACGCCGTGCGGCGGGCGACGACGTCTTCGCGGAAGTCGACGAAGGCCTGCAGGAACCGCAACAGAGTCAGCTGTTCGGGCCGGCCGCCGTTCAGCGCCAGCATGTTGCAACCGAAAGAGGTTTGAAGTGCCGAGAAGCGGAACAGCTGGTTCAGCACCACGTCGGGCGTCGCATCGCGTTTCAGCTCCACCACGACGCGCACGCCGTGACGGTCGCTTTCGTCCTGCACATGGGCCACACCTTCGATGCGCTTCTCGCGCACCCCTTCGGCGATCTTCTCGATCATCGCGGCCTTGTTCACCTGGTACGGGATCTCGTCCACGACGATGGCGTAACGGTCCTTGCGGATCTCCTCGACCCGGGTCTTGGCCCGGATGATGACCGACCCGCGGCCTTCCAGATACGCCTTGCGCGCGCCGGACCGGCCAAGGATCACGCCGCCTGTCGGGAAGTCCGGGGCAGGGATGTAATCGATCAGCTGTTCGCTGGTCATGTCGGGGGTTTCGATCAGCGCCAGCGTGGCGTCGATCACTTCGCCCAGGTTGTGGGGCGGTATGTTCGTGGCCATGCCGACGGCAATGCCGCCCGCGCCGTTGACCAGCATGTTCGGGAACCGCGCCGGCAGGACGGACGGTTCGCGGTCCTTGCCGTCGTAGTTGTCCTGAAAGTCGACCGTATCCTTTTCGATATCGGCCAGCATGTAGGCCGCGGGCTTGGCCATCCGCACTTCGGTATAGCGCATGGCGGCCGCGTTATCGCCGTCCATCGAGCCGAAGTTCCCCTGGCCGTCCAGAAGTGGCAGCGACATCGAAAAGTCCTGCGCCATCCGCACCAACGCGTCATAAATCGCCGAATCGCCGTGGGGGTGGTATTTCCCCATCACGTCGCCCACGGGCCGCGCGGATTTGCGGTAAGGCTTGTCGTGACTGTTGCCGGTTTCGTGCATCGCGAACAAAATCCGCCGATGCACCGGCTTCAGCCCGTCGCGCAGATCCGGGATTGCGCGGGAGACGATGACCGACATCGCATAGTCGAGATACGAGGTCCGCATTTCGGACTCGATCGAGATCGAAGGCCCGTCGTAAACGGGCCGGGCCGGCGGGGTTTCGTCAGGAATTTCAGGGGGTTGCGTGTCGTCGCTCAAAGTTCTTGCGCCCGATTTGATTTGGGATTCTCAAGGGTGCCAGGCACGAAACGCGCACAAATTGGGCAGCCCCAGATATTGTGTAGGGAGTGTATCAGACCCGGCATATCAAGTGCAATGGGGCCGGGGACAGCGATTTGGCAGCCACCGGGTTTGGTGGCTAACAGACTGTAATGATTGAAAATTAATTTCCGCGCTGCATCATCGATAAACCGATCCTAGTCAAGGGGTGAAAGATGCAGGAATCCGAGACCGAACTGATGCTGAAGGGCTACGGGCTGACCACGGCCGAGTTCTACTATCGCATGCCCGATTACCAGAACGTTCTGAACAGCTATGTCTGGCAGGACTACGACATCGCGCCGGACCATCCGCGCCTGTTCGAGTTCATGGAGTTCTGGCAGCGCGAGATCGAAGGCCCGCTGCATTCGGTCCGGTTCATGCACCGCAAGATGCTGTCGGCCGGCGAATGGCAGAACATCGTGGGCGAATTCGTCCTTCACTGAATTGGTCCCCCGCAACGGTGCGATGCAATTTTTGCTTCGGTGACTTGCAATGGCTTGCCGGTCTCCACGTCTTGTCGTCTTATCCGCGCGATGGGCGTTCATGTTTGAACAGACGGAGAGGCATCCAATGGCACTTGTAAGTTTATCTGGCTTCACACCCAGAGTGGATCTGGCCGACGGCGACGATCTGATCGTAGGCCGCGGGGAACAGATCAAGACAAAGGGCGGCGCTGCTCTCAACCTGAACGGCAACAACAGCGTCGTGCTCGACGGGACGATCATCTCGGGCAAGAACGCGGTCACCGTGGCGCCCGGTGCCGATTTTGTCGGCCTGAACGTAGGCGAAACCGGCCTGATCCGCGGTTTCAAGAACGGTATCGTCAGCCGGTCCGAAGAGTTTGACCTCTTGAACCAGGGCGAGATTTTCGGCGGCGTCAAGATCAAGTCCGACATACTGACCGAACTTGGGTCGGGGATCGTCAACTACGGGACCATCACGGCCGGCGAAGGCAATGCGATCACGACCAACGTCGAGACCGAGATCGTCAACTTCGGCCAGATCTTGGGCGACATCCGCATGAGCGCGGAGGACGATGTCTACTTCGGGGGCGAAGACAGCGTTGCCTTTGAGATCCGGGGCGGCGAGGGCGATGATTTCTACATCCTCAGCTCTATGTTTGCCGACGTAATCGAGTTGAAGGACGGCGGCTTCGATACCATTCAGGTCGAATTCGACTACGAAGTGCCGCAGAACATCGAAAAGCTGGTGCTGTTCGGCGATGGCGACATCACGGCCGGCGGCAATGGCGACGACAACCGCATCCGGGGCAATGCCGGCGACAACATGATCTACGGTCGCGCCGGGGATGACCGCCTGAACGGTGGCGCGGGCAACGACGTCATCTATGGCAACCAGGACGACGACAGGTTGAACGGGCGCCAGGGCAACGACGAACTGTACGGCAATCTGGGCAACGACACCGTGAACGGCCAGAACGGCGACGACATGCTGTCGGGCGGTCGTGGCAGCGACGTCCTTGACGGCGGCAAGGACGACGATGTTCTGAAGGGGGGCCGCGGCGCGGACCAATTGCTGGGCAAGGATGGCGACGACCTCCTTTTGGGCGGAAGGGGTGGCGACACCGTCTTCGGCGGGGCCGGCGACGATATCATCCGCGGCGGCCTCGGCGAAGATGTCATGCTCGGCGGCGATGGCGAGGACACGTTTGTTTACCGTCGCAAGGCCGAGTCCGACACACGCAAGACGGATGGGATTGCCGATTTCACCTCGGGACAGGATGCGCTCGACTTCTCGGGCCTGTCGATCGCGATCGACTATGTCGATATCGGCGGTGGCTTCCGCGGCAAGGCGAAAGACGGCACCAGCATCGGCACGAGAACCGAGGACGGAGACACGATCGTTCTGGTCGATACCGATGGTGACGGAAGGCGCGATGACATGTTGATCGTGCTGGTCGGCACAGAGGACGTGAGCGTCTACGACTTCATCATCTGAGGGTTCAGGCGGAGCAGCTTGCTCCGCCCAGAACGCAGAACTTGGCGCAATGGGGGTG
>TARA_R110002020_G_scaffold133557_1_pt1 | contig 12871 bp, 18 predicted proteins | sample TARA_R110002020 | Tara Oceans TARA_R110002020 (sample SAMEA4396489) | marine metagenome | biome: Westerlies Biome; feature: [MES] marine water layer (ENVO:01000295) within the mesopelagic zone...; material: water (ENVO:00002006), including particulate matter (ENVO:01000060) such...
ACATTGCTGGCGTTACAAATCGATAGTCCTTTATTCCATATGGCAAGCACAAATCAGCCTTTTGAAGTTCTAATCTTTCACCCATCCAATTATAGTTTTCAACCTCACCGTTAGGCTTCAATAATTTACTAGAACGGTGTTCAGAAAATCCGGTAACATCTTTTTGAAAGACTTGAAACAGGCGAACATGCCTATCATCGTTCACATTGTTCACAGTGCTACCGATAATAGTAGTGCATGAACTTGAACAGTTGTTGATTATAACGCTCAAGTGTTCTCGGAACTTTTTCAATCCGAAGTGTATTTCATCATCGTGCGTATAATAAGTGTCAGTGTGCGGTCTAAACCACCTTGCGTCAATTTCTACCAAAGTGTCTTTCCTCTCACCATCTTTATCGAACCAATGGTTATTCGCATAAGTCAATAGTTTTGGCTCATCACCTACTCGCTTCTTCCATCTTAGTAATTCAGACTCGACCCAACTTACTAGGGCGGAATCTGACCACTCGTTTTCCTCGTTTGCATAATAGACCTTCTTCGGTTTATTAATGTCATCAACAGCGAACCACAAACTTGCGGTCCCCGAATTTCTGTTCGCTTTTATTTTTTGCATATTTTTCCTCTCCTGTTTTTTGTCGCCGGTGTTTGTTGTCGGCTCTTATCCTTCCGTATACATACACCCATATAAAGGTATGGGAATATTCCCATACTACCCAAAATTAAGCAATAAGTCCCCTCCGTGACGGTAGCATAAACGCTGTACTGAGCCGTTACGGTGAATCACATTTCGCTCTCAGCGCATTTCATGACATGGGGAGGATAAATCATACCAGCGACCCCCTAAAGTGCGTTAAACATGCCTTAAACGGCTAAAATAGGTATATTCCTATAACTCCCTATGGCTTAATATATGGAAATATACCCCAGTAAATCGGAGGCACAGAAAATGGCAAAGAAACCATCAGACGACCCGCTCAAGGAATTCTTGAGCAAGCACGAAGCAAAGACGAACGAATACGAAGAGGCAGAAACTCTCAACCTTGAGAGGGACACACTGCACAAGGTCGAAATTCTTGACCATCACACATTTGATGGCAAGTTCGGCCCTGCGGTAGCACTGACCTACAAGAATGAAGAAGGAACTTTCAAGACCTACCTTGGTGGTTTTGAAGTGACCCACTTCAACAACTTCGTAGAAGGTAAAGAACTACCTCTTTCGGTACAACTTGCGAGAGTTCAACAAGAATCCGCAAGCAACGAAGGCCGCTCATATAACCGTCTAGTTATCGAGGCTCTTTGAGCGAATCATTCATTTAGTCGCGTACTGAGTGATTGATATGGCGAGAGAATCCCGAGGCGAGAAGGTCCGCAGACAAATTACAGACTTGAGAATATCAGGTTTTAGCGATGCGGAAATCGCTCGTCAAATTGGGGTAAATCGCTCGACTGTGGGACGGTGGCGCAAAGGCGAAACCGAACCACGGAAAAACACAGGCGGGGGCCTAACTCGCTTATGGAAACGAACAGACAAGGCCTTAGGAGAAGGCGGCACTGTCAATTTGACTTCGTTCTTTCGACGGGTTTGGGTTCAAGACGGTGAGGCACAATTACCCCTCACCGTCGAACCCCTACCCACATATTCCTTCCCTACAAATTCGCCCGTTTACATGCTGGCAATTTTTAGTGATTGGATTTTAGACACAGGCGAGAATTGGCCTGACAAAGTATTGAGGACTAACCTCAATCTTGGCGAAGACGGAGGAGATAATATCACACAAGCATTACTTGAGGCAATGGCTGCCCAATCTAATTACCCACTTGTCTACGCTAGGATGGAAACCGTTCTCCTGCGTAGGGGGATGAATTGATGTATCGTACCCTCAAAAGACTTAACGCGAAGCGTCTAGCAAAGAAGAATCGAGTCTACTACTGGGACATCGAGTCATGGGGGCTCAATCCTAGAAATGTGGCTTTCATTGTCGTCAAACCTGAGAGACAATATACCAAAGACATGCCCGAGGAATGGATTTTCGGAAGTCATGAAGATATGCGAAAATGGGTTGACTCACTACCCACCACAAAGAAGCACATATTTTACGCTCACAATTCACACAAATTCGACACATTAGCCCTATACACGGCGGAAGAGATAATCGATTCTCCCAAGTGTATGGCCGGGTCTACTATTTACACTCTACAACCTCGCAAGAATCTTGAATTTAGAGATTCCATGCACATCCTAAGCGCGCCATTGAGAGCCTACGGGGCCAAAGGCGTAACACCTGCGAAATTCATTGATGAAGATAATCCTGATTATGGGAATCAATTAGCAATCACAGACGAAGACCTCGATTATTGTCGCCTCGATGTGGACATCCTGCGAGATTCAATTATCACAATGCGTGAGGCTTATCGCGATTGGGTAGGAAAAGACGACGCAGACTTACCACTCACAGCGGCCTCACTCGCTTATCGTGTTTGGTGTGCTAAATCGTGGCCGGAGCAGTGGTCATACAAAGGAAAAAGCGGCGATACCTACTATTCCGTAACTTTCCTAGATGCGGCCAATGAGGCGGCTAAAAAGGGGTATTATGGAGGTCGTGTTCAGGTCTTTGAGGGATTCGATGGAGTTGTGGTTTTCAATGTCATGTCGGGTGACCGAAATTCTATGTTTCCGGCTGAGATGAAGAATCAAGTCTTCCCAAATCCAAACAAAGTTTACCAAAGACACCCCACAAAGCAGGGGGTAGAAAGGGCAAGAAGTAAAGGCTGGACATATTGGGGCCATATGGTCATGAGAGCAGGGCCAAACGCTGAATTATTCTTACCCACAATTATCGACCAAAAGGCGAATTATAGTCAAACAACATACGACGGTTATTTGATGTACCCCGAAGTAAATTATGCTCTTGAACATGGGTGGGAATTGATAGATGTAAAGGAATTATATGTCGCTCCACCATGCAATCATTTTTCTTCACATGTAGGCTATTTTTACGACCAACGATTGAGGTTGAAAGCGGTTGGCGACCCAAGACAGCAATTCATTAAGGTCGGTTGTCTGAATTCTCTGTATGGGAAATTCGGGCAAAAGGACAGATGTAACAGAATTGAGGACATTGAAGGCATTAACAAAGCCATGAGCGAAGACGGATGGAAAGACCGTTATTCAATCCACGAATGGTCAATCCATTCGTCTAAATTCTACCTAGTTGAAAACGAACCTTCAAGCATCTCAAAAAATACATTCTTCCCTTGGGCGGCTGCCGTTACTTCTTATGCTAGAGTTTCCCTTCAATCTTCAATTTCAAAGTGTCAGCAAGCGGGCTTTGAAGTTGTATATTGTGACACAGATTCGATACACATTCACAACATTGACGCCTTAGAAAATATCCCTCTCGACATCGGTCCCGAACTTGGTCAATGGGATTGGGAGAAACCTTCAAACTTCGACATTGACATAGTACCCAAGGCGATATACTGGGAACGCAAAGCGTATGTGTGGTTTTCACCTAAAGGAGACAAAATCAAAATTAAGCATAAGGGATGCTCTGAGTCCAACGGAGACTTAACAGAGGAGCAAGTGAACATAAGTGTGATTCAACCGCGCACAGCGATGCGTAGGGGCATAAAATCGGGCTATGAAAATGTGGTCCCAAAACGCTCCGCAAGATATTACAGAATGAGACAAGAACTAGAGGCGAGATAAATGCGAGGAAAGAGTAGAACGAACAACATACGAGACATCATAATATCGATACTAGAGACTAGAGACGAGCCTATCACGGCGGCAGAATTAGCCTACGCGGTAGAGTCTCAAACTCGCTACCGGTGCGGCGTTTTCTCCATCCCTAATATTCTCCGTCCACAGATTACCGACGGAATTGTGAGGAGAATGAAACCCACAGGGTTCAAGGTCTACACCTATGAATTAATATAATTGTGGTCCACCGTTACGGTTCATGAAGTGGACTGACAACATATCCATCATGCGAGCCTTCGATAATTGGATTACCAACGGTAACGGGAACCTCGGCGAATTCGTTAGAGAAATTATACCAACTGTTCCCAAGAACGACAGCACGATGTTATTCGTAACCTTTGCTAAGTTCTCCCACCTCTACACCGACCATCGCAACCGTAACCCACACGAAGAGATGGCACTATCATTTCATAGAACATTAAACACATTGATGGAAGAGGCATCAACTAGGAATTTATTTTCAAGAATGTCGCAAACGGCGGCAGGTAAAGCGGTAGGTGTTGAAGAATGAACTTTATCACTAAATTCTTCCTTCAAGTATTCGGGGTGAATGCGGATGGCGAAGAAGAGTAAACAAATTGCTTGTGAAGGCTGCGGAAAGAAATTATCCAAGAGCGGATATTACAAACATCGAAAAAAGTGTCCCGATTATATCGCCCTCACAGACTCCACCCCAAAAATTACCCCTATGGCGTCCTCTGAGCCTGTCCAATTCTCCGAAGCACCCCAAGAGTCTCCTACCCCGTTGGAGTCCACTGAAGGAGACTTATCGGGTGATTCCGAGAACATCCCGTTAGAAGGAGACGAGCCCGAGCGGCCCGATTGGTTCGACTTTGATACGGAGGAAGAAGAAGGAGCGACCGAACATTTCCCTTCGGCTCTGAAAATGGCTGCCGGTTCGGGCGGCATGGGTGACATAGGAAGAAACCCAACAAAGGCACAAATCGAGGCCATGCACAACACTAACTTGAACATTCTAATCTTATCGCTCGGAGGAGTGGATAAAATCTTGGAAACCTACGGGCGGGCTGTAACACTTCAAAAAGACCTAGTTGTTAAACACTCAAACAGCGACAAAGAAATGGTCGCACATGCTCAATACAATTGGCTACTAGAAAAAGGAATAAACCCGTCGAAGTTCGTAAGCACTGGCACAATTGCGGCGGCTATGACGGGCTACTTCATCATTCCTCCCGTATTGAAGATTCGTAAGAAGGCCAAAGTTGGAATTTTCAAGGGCGGCGGTTTTAGACGCATTTTGTCAAAAATCCCACTCATCGGCAGATTTTTTAAGAAAAAGAAAACAGTACCACGCGCCGTTATGGAGGAGCAGGTTCACCATGAGTAAAAATTTGATTGAAAATTTGTTCCTTCCCGATGGCGGCCCATACGCTTTATCTTCAGCAATGGCGGCCCGAAGTGGGAGCGGTAAAACGACTTTACTAACTAGATTAATTACAGACTCAAGAAAAAATCCAAAGTTCAAAGAGACTCGCTTCATTTACATCTCGGTAAAAGAAGAGCATTTATTCGGCCCGGATGTCGAACCAACCGATGATGTTGGTGCGGCGATTAAGTCAATGAGTGAAAATCCTGTAACGGTTTTTTATCCGACAGACTCCGAATATTATGAAGACGATGTGGATGGTATCATTCAAGGAGTCTTTGCACTATCGGGAGCAAAGCGAAAAAAGAACGACCCAATTCCTTCCTTTGTCATTATTATTGACGATGCTAATATTTTGAAAGGATTTGATTCAAGAGGCCAACCTTCTCCGATGGTGAAAAAATTGGCTATCGCTGGAAGGTCTAAAAGAATCAGAGGAATGTTCATCACTCATCGTTTGGGCAATCTGCCTCGATTGATGAACGGTAATCTATCGGCTTTGATTGTTATGAACATCAACCCGATGGATAACGACTACGCTCGGAAAATCTTCGGCGTAGATTTTGAAGGAATAGTTGGGGGCCTCGGTGAATACCGATGGGCCTATATCGATTTACTTGAAGAAACTATTCACAAGTATAACCCAATAGAGCCGGTGGTATTCAAACCGAAGCCCAAAAAGAAAAGACGCTTTGATGTCTTTTCATAATAGGCCTTTCGCCTTTCGTATGTTCGCTCTAAATTTAAGATAACAAAAACCGCACCTTGGTTTTGCGGCTTTGTTTGCGGCTCTTCCATATCTTGAATTGCCAACTCCAATTCCACAACCACAATCGACACATGTGATTTCGCTATATTGCCTAATCGGTCGTCCTAGTCTGTCGTTCTTTGGTGAACTCATTTTGATTGCCTCCTTGAGCAATCACATTTCTCGTGTGGAAATCTCAACCCTACTTCACCACACCTTCGACATTTCATAGGTTGCTTTACTCTTGAATATTGAGTGTCGAAATAACTCATTGTTCTTCACCGCCATATTTTATTGAAATCAAAATTTCTCTTGCTCTCATTCTGTTCTTTCCTAAATCATGAATTAATTCATCATAAAGTCGCTCGTTGTTTTTTACGAACTCATGGTCGCGCTCTAGGTTTAGAGTCTCAACCACATGTTCGATATTTGCTATTAAATTTTGTAACGCTGTTATCATTTTTTGTCCCTCCCTCGGGTGATTTGGTCTAAAATTAGGAAGTTTATTAACATTTCTATAAGCCAAAAAATGGGCAAAAATTGGCACACCGTGACGGTGACATAAACGCTGTACTGCGCCGTAACGGTGAACACAATTTCGACGAGAATCGACTTCATGATAGGGGGAGGATAAATCATACCACCGACCCCCTAAAGTGCGTTAAAACGCCTAAAAAGGGCAATTATAGAGATATTCCTATTCTAGCACATTCCTTATAGGCGATTGGTCGGTGCCATCAAATTATGACTTGGACCTCCAACTTATACGCAGGTGTCATGGTCGGTATTTTCGTACAGGCGCTACGCTCCGGTACAAACACCGCATGGACCTACATCAGCCCAACTAACAGCACTCTTCAAACCGCTGTCGAATCGAACTTACCAGCCGGATGGAGGGAAGAATAATGTTAGGCGGATTCCTTCCGAATGATTTCTCTTTAGATAGTATCGCTGATTGGATGTGGATGGGTGTCGGTTTGACAGTCGGTTCATCAATCGCAATGCTATTCTTCCAGCCTCTTGAAAATGCTCTTTCAAGTACCGGGGCTTCAATCGGTAAGAAGGTAGGTGGTCTTTGATGGCAGTTCGCTGGACTAAGATATATGAGACTTCAACCGTTGGAAACATGCCAACGAACGCGGTCAATTCTTGGAGCGAAGGGATAAACGCTCCGGGCGGATTGGTTGAATTCCTACAACTACGCTACGAACTTACTTTCGGGGGCACACCTGTAGCCGATGGAGAAATATCTTCACTTATTGACAACTTGCGCATTATCCTTAACGGTGAAGTCGTTCACGACTTTAACGCTGGTTACGCGAAGAACGCTACGGTCGGACCATCTCAATATGGTTACCTTATCAACCATGTGGGCGGTAGAATTGTAGAAGACCCGGACGAACTCGCGCCGTCGGTACGAACAGGCTACATCAACATCCCTCTAGGTAGAAGCACCGCACAAGGTGTAAACAGATACGAGATAGTCGTAAACTGGGCAGCCGCGGCGGCCGCAATTACTAGCGGGTCAATGTCTTACTGGTTAAGATTCAACGACGGAGCGCAAACAACTACTACCGTAGTACCTGCGACATCTTTCAATCACGCAATCGCTCAAGAACAAGTCGTCGTGCGTGTTCCTCAGAACGCGCCGTCCGGCAGCGTTGTAAGTGCTTTAGCGGTTTTCAATGATGAAGAATCTGACGAGTACGGTTCACAAGGAATCAGAATCAACGCAATGAGTGATTTCGGAATACCAATCAGTATGTACCGCGCTCTTAACGGTGATTCACAAAATGGAATTATGTGGAACAAAGGCAGTACAATCCAAGGTGATACGCAATCCTTTAGCACACGCCTAAGCGGTGCCATCCTAATCCCTACAATGGGACTCACAGGTGGCGACATAGTATTGTCGGTTGATTCCTCAGCGGTAACAACTCGCCGATACTTACCAATCTTAACCGCTCCAATTGGTGGAAAAGGTAACGACCCAGTTCGTCAGACACAGACCGTAACAGGTAACACAGCAAGGGCAACCCTAGAAGGTTCCCTCAAGTGATTTTCACAACCTCCCTACGACTACCCACCTTTCATTGATTTGAGGGGTGGGGGTCACTGGTATTGTGATAGGTGATATACATGGGTAGCATACAAAACGGCGTCACAGAATTATTGACTCAAGTCGGTCCTTTTTTGGCATTAAGATTTGAAAACGCAATAACTCTATGTCTTCGCGCATCTTCACAAAGCGCATGGATGTCGTACAGTGAAGCGGGTTTGCAGTACGCGAGCCAGCGATTTAAAATTCAGCAAGATGATGTCATCGATTGTATGATATTAAATTTCTCCGAGCCACGAAGCGGCACTCTCTACTTCGCAAGCGTAGACGCTATTAGTACGGGTCGAATCGCTATGTGGCAACTATGAGAGTGATACAATGAGCGAAAGCGAAGCCATTCAAAACGGCAGAATAAGAGATTTAGAAAATAGAGTTAATCAAGTCGAAAACGACTTATCTTCTATACTCGCTAAACTCGAAACTTTAACCACTATTGGGAAAGGTTTGGCTATGCTTGCGGCGTTGGCTCTAGGGGTCGATATTGCTCCGATGGTAGGTGTTTGAGATGATAACGGTTCAAGATATTGAAACACTCCCAAACACTACAGAATACGGCTACTTTAAGACCGGAATACCGGGCGGCCCGACTGCTAAGACTGACGGCTATTTGATGGCATCAAATGACACTTATCGCATGTATTTCACCGCGTACCGTATGGACCTCACTTTGGCGAGTGGGGCAGAAGTGAACGATGGTGCGGGCTGGATAATTTATGAAAAACTCCCAAACCGTGGAAACTTACTACCTCTCACCTTTATCACTGCCGGCAGTGGTTACGGGTTCAATAATCAATATGTCTATTCAAGCATGCCACTCGCAAACCTAGAGGAAGCCGTTAACGCTTGGAATGGTACAACTGCGGGAGAAGATGTTTCAACGACTGAGGATGTGGATGAAAGGTCACAGGAAACAATTGACGCGGAAGAGGCAAACGCTCAGAGGCTCAGAGAAAAGGCAGCACAAGAAGCGGAAGAAGAAGAAGAAATTGACAGAGTGCCAACAGGCTCCCCATCCGTTCAAATTGATACGATTATTCGCGAAGAAACTATTCGATTCGTATTTGATGCCCAAACGGTTGATGAGAGAATCGATTTTTATGGAGAATCAATATTCAATGCAGAAATGCAAATCATACAACGCACAAGAGGCACAGAAGCCGCGCCTGTTGTTGATTATGAGGTGATTCAAAGAAGTCCCGACAGTGTAGACTTTAGGGATGGGCTAGGTAGGAGGATTGACCTTTCTTCAGGTATTAGATGGAGTGTCATAGTAGAAACTCAAGAAGAAGCCGAGAGAGTTTTCGATGAAAAAATAATATCTTTGGAAGAGAATTTTTACGACACACAAAGGGAAAATTTAGATGTCGAGGCGGCTTTAGATTCTCGATATGAAATGGTGGATAATTCTAAAGTTGAACTTTATCTTGGTGAATTTAATGTCACCATCAAAGAAGGTATCGAAGTTAGCGCCTACAAAGATACAGTGTTTAGAGTGGGGAACCGTTACGAAGGATATTGGGGAGACGCTGCGACTTATTCGGGTAGCGGTAAAACTCTTTATCTTGACGACTTCGACGCTCCAAGAGTCACGACGGAAGGAGTTCAAGAAAATCCAAGCGGTGGAGTCAAAATTATTATGAATCCCGGATTTAAGGCTAATTTTGAACTAACAACCGATTCAAACTTATCATTTATCAGAGCGGCTCAAAGTGATATACCGTCCGAATTAATTGCGAGAGACGGTAAGCAATTCGACTTCGCCTTGTATGGTGGGGATAGAATAGAAATTGATATTGACAACGAGCGCGACAGTATTCGCCCCTTTTTAGTGACCGTTCAAGGTACTGAATGGTATAGTGCTGAAGAGGCGGATGATGAAATCGATTTGTATATGGACCCTGATGTTCAAGTTTTAATGGTAAAAATAACCGTTGATAAAGCATATAGAAACCGTAAAGGTGAACTATATGCGGGTGATTATCAGCCGTGGCTAGATGAGGCGGTATTCAGTGAAATTGATGCTCCAATAATTAGTTTTAACGAGGCTATCGCGGTGGGTTCCCGATTCGGTGAGGTTGAATTCGATGAGGATGGTTATAGAATCGTTGAATTCGATGATGGCACGATGGCGTCATCAACTAGAACTCGCGGGTCGAAAAAGACCTATGAGTTGATGGGTGGTAATTTTTCCGAATTAGTTGAAAGTGTCAAAAATGTAACGGATGAACAAAGGTTAGAAATTAACGCACTCGAAAGAGAGAACCCGATGTATGTTGAAATGATGAAAACTTTCACCGACCCAACTCGTGAAATAACTTCAGAGATTACTCAAGAAGGTTCATTCACTTCAGTCGAAGAAGTAATCATCGACCCGGCTAAAGATGCGCTTGATGATATAGGTTCCGGCATTGAAGATTTAGGCGAAGGGATTTGGGATTCTATCAAGTGGTGGGTTATCGGTGGTGTGGCTGTTTTGGCGGTCGTGATTATTGCTTCGGTCTATGTAAATGCTAGAGCAAGACGACCATCGGGCGGCCCTAGCGAAGCGTAACCGTAACGGTGTCATAAACGCCGTACTGAGCCGTGACGGTGCGAGCAATTTCGACGAGAATCGACTTCATGATAGGGGGAGGGTAAATCATACCACCCACCCCCTAAAGTGCGTTAAACATGCCTTAAACGGCTAAATAGAGATATTCCTATAAATTGACAATCTACTTATACGACAACCTCTTCGCGTTAGTATATGTCTAAAAACGAACTGTTGATTATAGGCGCCATCGCTCTATTCTTCTACATGAAGAAGGAGTGATTTAAATGGCAATTAAATGGTGGCCCTTAACTATGTTCTCATCAAATCGAGATACTGTCAAAACTAAACTATCATCCGTTCGGAAAAGTTACCCGCAACGATTATTCAAAATGGAATCCAATGTTAATAAAACCGAGTGGCGGATTCTCTTCAAGAAGTGATTATTATGAACCCCGACCAACTTCTTAGATATATGCCGGCCTTTATTTTAGGGATGTTATTCGGTCAATATATCAGGCCAAAATTAGAAAACGATTAAGGTGAAAAAAGATGCCAGTTGATAAAGTGAGAGGCGGATATAAAGTCCGTTCATATGTTACAGGAAAATTACTAAAGAAGACATACAAGACGCGTGCGGCTGCTAATCGTGCCGCTGCTACTTCTAAGCGTAGAAGCAATAGAAAGCGTTCTACGGGCTCAAAAAGGGCTAAAAGAAGTAAGAGGCGTTATTGATGGCTTTACCAAAGGACAGATGGAATCGCTACCGAAACAAAAGCGGTCGGTTTGCTCGTAAAGGTAAAAAGACAAAAAGAGAAGTTGCTCGCCGTTTCGGAACAACTAATCGTACCACTAAAAAATACTACGCAAAGAAGAGGCGATAATATGACAAGTAGAATGATTGAATTCGTGGGCGTTGGTGCTGTGGGGATTTTTCTCGCGCATATGATTGAATCCAAAGTCCAAAAGAATGAAGAATATCCTTGGGCGCATATGTCAAGAATCGCTCTTTATTGGAGTCTTGGCGCTTTGGCTTATTTCGCAGTATTCAGAGGGTGAAACATTGCCCCGCATTTATGATAAGGTTTGTAGTAAATATTTTACTGTAAGTTCTAAAGTTAAAGTTGGTAAGGTAGGTTCGCCAAGATGGCGTGCCTATTGTGCCCGTAGTGCTAAGATTAAGGGCGGTCAAGGACGCTGCTCAAAGAATCAAGCGCAGCGTCGAAGATGGAAGTGCTAAGCAGATTTACGACGCTCTAGGGCGTTCCTAACTACTTTCACAGCGTTTTGTACATGGTCGGGTTCCCCGTACTCTTCAGGGTCTTCAAGCATCAATACTAAACTACCATCTAGGATTTGAAGTAGTGAGTCAATTATTCTGTTTTTCAATTCTGCTTCTTGTTTTTTAATTCTTGGCATTTAATCACCTTGTGTTTGGGAGGCTCTTGATACAGGTTCGCCTTGATAATTAGGTCGTACATTTCCATTACATGGACCACGGCGGGCGTTATCATTAACTCCATAAGTAGCGGATATTATGGGAGTATTTTAAGCCATAGGTTATAGGAATATATTCATTTCATAGAATAGGAATATTCCCATACCTTTAAGTATGGGTGTGCGATGGGACAAATAGAGCCGACAACAAACACCGGCGACAAAAACGGAGGAATGAAAAATGAAATACGAAAACAGAAGCAAAGAAGACACAGGATATGACGAAATGGTTGAGGAAGGTGCTTTCCAATGAGTGAAGCATGGAGCAAATACGAAATGAAAGAGAGGGAGTATTATAACCCACGATTCGGAGGTAATCTTAAGGAATTTATCCGAAGGATGGTTGAAGAAGAAGGGTTCACTATTACCAACCTTTTCCCATACTATGAAGGTAGAAGTTACAATGTCATTGAGGGTAAAAACATTGACGCAAAGGACTACGATGAGATGGCTTATCAAGCATTAAATTACGAACATAGTAACATGACATTTGCCAAGGAAGGTAATTGTCAAACAATTTCAATTATGATGACTGGCGACGCTTGGTGTGATGTCATACCGGTAAATGATTGGTCATTCAAGCGAGACACTGAAGATGTAGTTGATAGGATTTGTTCAGCAATGAGAGCGGAAATCATGGGAGAGGATGCTTGATGGTTTCCATTCGATTAGAACTTGAGTTTTTTGGTGATGTTGATATCGAAGAACTATGGGAAATGACGATTAAAGAGTATATTGAGCGCCACTATTCAGTTGATGACCTACTTGATTATATGATTAACTTGGAGGTGAGTGAGTGATAAACGGATTCTACGCAGGAAGGCCAA
>TARA_R110002020_G_scaffold23658_6_pt1 | contig 12864 bp, 21 predicted proteins | sample TARA_R110002020 | Tara Oceans TARA_R110002020 (sample SAMEA4396489) | marine metagenome | biome: Westerlies Biome; feature: [MES] marine water layer (ENVO:01000295) within the mesopelagic zone...; material: water (ENVO:00002006), including particulate matter (ENVO:01000060) such...
CTTATCATTAGAACCTTCTCTATACATTGACTTCAGTTTTAAGAGTTCTTTTCTTTGGTCTTGGTGCTGGTGGTTGTTTAGCAGGAGATTCTTCTTCCTGTTCATGTGCTGCAAATATTTGAGCAGCTTGGGCCATAGCTATATATCTACGCGTTTTATGTTCTTCTATATCCGCGTTAAGCTTTTCATATTCAGCCTGAACTTTTAGGAATGATATTTCTGATTTATAGTTAGCAATCATACTTTTACGCATATTAGCTAACTCTTGTTCTGTGTACTCTTTTTCCTCAGTACTAGGATTGTTGGTTTCTTGTGACATAATAAATATTATTTAGTTATACTATATACAAATATAACTAAATAAGTTTAAATGTCAAATGTTTACTAACTTTGTCTATTGTTGGGATTAGTTTTAATTTCATGAATAGCTTTAATAATACGTATTTCCATATCATTAATATCACTTTTTAACTCAGCTAATGTATTTTCATTTTTTTCTCTATTAGCTTCAACAGTTGTTTTTAGTCTAGTAACTCTACCATTAAATGTTTCACAATCTTCTTTCATGTTATCAAGCATTAATTTGTGTAGTTCTACAGTTGATTTTAGTTTAAACCACACACCTAATGCACTTACTATTCCTGAAGTAAGTGCTATAAATATTTCTATTGTTATTGTTCCCGTATCCATGCTACATTTTTATTCTTCATATCCTATTAAAATTCCTGACATAATTAGAGTTCCTGCTGCTTCTTCAAAATAAATACCCGTTGAAAACTCCATAGGCTCCGCAAAAGTATGTGTGAATGTAGTTAACGTATCATCTCCACCACTTCCAGGGTCTGCTGCGTTTATTGGTAATGCAGGAGAACCAACTGCGCTCAAAGCATCATAAATCTCTAGCCTTCCTGTCACTGATCCTTGATTAACTAAAGTCAATAAAATATCTGTAATGTATAATTTTTTTAATGCTGTTACTGTATAAAGTAAAGTAGGAGCTGTTTCATTATCACTTAAAACTGTTACCGCAGTTCTACCTGCTATCTGTGATGGTCTTGCTCCACTTACAACTTGTAAGTTTTGCGTTGTACCTGCTGCATTTATTGTTTCAACTGTTGAGACATTGTTAAATGCACCACCAGCATCTTGACCTACAATAACTGCTCTACTAACATTAGCCATCATAGCAGGTGCTAGGAAACCATCTATCCTTAGTGTTTGTGGAGACAAAGACCTAGTTAATAATTTAGTAGTAAAGTAAAAATCTGTTTGGTCAGAGCCTGAGTCATTATCAAATTCATATCTTATATAATTAGTAAATGCAGGAGCAGCAAATAACTGATACCCATTAGCAGCTGTATAAGGAACTATTAAAGTTCTGACAACATCTGTACCTCCAGCATCAGATAAAAACTCAAAAGTCATTGTCCCATCTTGATCTGCAAATACTTCTGTTTGGACCTGAGTATATCCATTAGAATCTAGTAATGGAGAGTTATATACTAAACTTGTTCCAGCTGTTAAGATTGTTGTTGTCTTAAATCCTGAACTTTCCGCTGGTAATATTGGTTGATAAGCCATGTTCTTAATTTTTAATTTTTTTTATATATCATTTTCTAGTAGATGAACCAATCTGATCCATCACTAATTAAAGTTATTTGTTCCCATTGTGATGTTAGTGACAATCCTGTTACACTATAATCTGTACCATCTATATTAATACCTACTCCGCTTGTGTTAATCTGTATATCAGTTGGTGTAACTATTGCCTTAATTGCAATAACTGTATTATCTGCTGGTGCAGGAAGTGTAATAGTACAAGTAACAGCATCTACTAATATAAATTCATCTGCAGCTGCAGTTCTGGTTGCAGTTGCTTCAGTAACTCTTGTCCATCCACCTGAACCACCACCACCACCGGGTATAGTAACAACTACTTTTGGATTAGATCCACCAGGTGTAGCAACAGAAACCCCAGCTCCGGTAAAATTAATACCTTTTATAGTTGGTTCTATAGCTGCACCATTATCTTCTACTGCAAATTGTCTATTTATTTCAATATCTATCTTATTGTTAATAGGATCATCTATAACACTAACTTCAGTATCTGTACCATTTACAAAGTTTAATTTTGCAGTATCTCCTATAATTACACCTTCTTCTAATACATCTATTGTTGCAACATTAAGTCCAGGACCATATCCCGTCATTAATTTAATATCATCTAAAGCAAACTCTACAGGATCAAAAGAACCTGTATTTGGCCATAATGTAAAATTCAAAAATCCAATTGTTGTTATAGCAGGATTAGTTGCAAATAATGCTGTAGGTATACTTACTAATTGCCATACTCCGGTTAAGCTAAAATCTAAATATTGATCCCATCTTGCCCAACCAAGATAGTCTGTACTTGTAGTAGTATTATCTGCATATGCAAATACATAACCTCTAAGTTTACCAGCAGCGGCCATATTTTGGGTCAAATAAACCCAAAAGCTTAATTGAACATAATCCGCTCTACTAACAGGTGAGCCTGTTGCAAATCTTACACCATAAGGCTTACCATATCTACCAACTTCTGCAAGACAGCAAAAGGTTCCTTGTTGTGGAGCTGGTGTAGTTGAAGAAAAATCAGCAGTATTATTAGTACCACTAAGGCTACCCTGCCAATCAGAAGTTTGATCTTCTCTATAAACATACTCCGTAGTTATACTAGGAGTAGTTGCATTAGCTCCAACTAATATGTACTGCACTAAAATTTGGTCTTCTCCTATTGCTGGAGTACTTGGTGTTACTGCAGGAACGCCTTGAACAACAGACACAACTTCTAATTCATCAGCAACTATAGCATCAAATCTTGGATTTGCAGGATCTCCTGCATTTAAAGTAACTTGAGTAGCTACTGTATTATAAGGAACGCCTGCTATAGTATATTCTAATGCGCTAACATCAAATACTAAACCTGTTCCTGAATAAGAAGCCCCTCCTGATATTAATTGGTTACCACCTGTAATACTACCTAAATCATTTATAGTTGCGTAAGGATTGGCAGCTGAGGGAATATTGGCATCTCTTATAGCATCCCACTCATTATTCTTAAGTATTCTTTTAATGCTCATGTTTATGAAGTTGATGTTACAGAAGTCACATAATATTCTGACGCTGGATCAGTACCTTGAAATTCTATTGGACCTAACTTATCAGCAGGTCTAGCTCTGAAAGTTATTTCAAAACCTGGGTCTATGTCTGTAGTAGTTGTACCCCCATCTGTAGATAGTTCTACAGTGCTAGCTCCTACATTAGCCATAGATACTTCAATATATGTATCTGTTGGATATTGTTCTAATACATTACCTGTAATTTTTTTAACTTTGGGAGATGCTATACCACCACCTCCTCCAGAGATAGCATCTACAGCATCTTTAATTCTGCTAAGACCTTGTAAATTTTTAATTTCAAAGCTGAAATTACTACCTTTATCTCCGTATTTGGGTTTTCCGTTGCCTAATGACATATTCTCATGTTTAATAAATATACTTAGAATCACCTACGTGAGTCTACTTATAATATAATAAATTTAGTTGTCTCTAGCAACTTTTTATAAAAAAAAGAGGGTCATTTGACCCCCTCTCCCTTTTTGTTACTAACCAAAAATGATTATCAAGAACTTAAATATACAAATTTTTTATAAATCAGTCAAATCATCTGAATCATTATTGTCAGGATTTTCAGGTAATTCACAAAATTTATTATATGCTTTGGTAAGTTCTTTGTGTATTTCTTCTACCAAATACGAGAACAATCTATTGTTATCTAGTGTAATATCAATACTTAATTCATCTAAAATCATCCAGGTAATATTACTTGCTTCAAAGACTATACTATTTTTAATATTAGAATTTTCATTTACTACAAACAAAGCTACGATTCCAGTTCCGTTTATAGGATGTTTTACTAACGAAGTTAAGGAAGTAGTGTGAGCAGACATTTCAAGGGTGACCCCAGGATATCTATCAGAAATAACAGAAGGTGCAAGCCACAAATCATCACAAAAAAATAGATCATAATAAACAGGAAAAATAGGAAGCTTAACCTGCTGATGATAAGCTTTACCCAATGGAGGATCTTCATTCATATAGTTTATTGTTTAAGTAACAAATATAATGGAAAATAATTATAAACTAAACTTTTAGTGTTTAATTAATTTACGTGAACTACCATCACTATAGTATTCAATAACTAGTCCTTTATAATCTTCAGAGACTTCTCTACCCATTAAATCACATCTCATTAATATAGATAAAGGCTTGGGAGGGGTTCTTATTATAGCTATTGGTTGCCATGACTTTGTAGTAGTACCATCAAAATCTACTTGTTCAAGTTTATAATATGAAGTATTCCAAATTATAGAAGGATCAAAATAATGATAAGTTATTTGACTATTGGAATTACCAGCTGCCGGGATTACACCTATCTCATTCCATATAAGACTATCTGTTGCTCTATATAATTCATAGTAATCAGAGTTAGCTTCTGAAGCTGTGGACCATTCAAGTTGTACACCGTTGTCTTCTAAACTACCATTAAAGTATAACAGTTCAACTGGTAAAGGTGTGGGATTTGTTAATTCCATAAATCCTATATGAGCGTATTTACCATTAGGATTACCATTACCATATGTAATTAGATCAAAGGTTAACAAGGTAGCAGTGGAAGGTATTGTTGTTATTTTCAACCCATCCGGTAGATTTTCTAATTCATAGTAATACCACATACCAAGAGAAAGGTAATACAATCTAAACCTATCACCGTTGCGCAGATCAACTTCTTGATGCCACATTATTTCTACCCCATCAGTATAAGGAGTTAAATCATACAAAGGAGATTCAAATATCATCCATTGATTTAGCTCATATGTCCCTGTTGTATTATAACATAAGTCACCATTATGTGATCCTGTATTAGGGAATCCAGGACTAGTCCATCTACCTATAGTATCAAACTTCTCAAAATCTTCTATAAGAGGCAGCGGTGTCTGACCACATGCCTGATATAAACCTATAAGATATATAAAGAAGACTAATAAGAATGCTTTGGTAGTATAGTTTAGGTTTTTCATAGTGGTAGGATCTATAACATAAGATAGGGATTTTGTAGGAGATTTAAAAATTAGGGACACTAAAAAATGGATAAGAGGATATATTAAGGGTGTTTATATATAACATCCCCGCCTTGCTGTTGAATGGTGATACCCCCCACACATTCCCACACACGCATGCTTTTTCTTCCAGAAAAATTAAAAAAGCATGCTTTCCCAGAGAGAGTTACCACTCTCTCCACACACGCTTCCCGTCACACATTCCATCACACACAAGCTCACATGCACTCATGTGTCTTCCAGACACACACGCATGCTCACTTGTTTGCTCACACACTATGCAAGGCTCCACACTATATAGCGGACGCAGATTACTAGCGTAATCACTTACCGCTATCTCCATACACACATCATTCATTCATAAAGGTGTTCACTACGTTCACGTCTTTATATATCTTTCTTTCTTTAGATAACTACCGTTATCTTTTTTTTCCATCCTTGTCTTACATGTGTATTAACCAATAAATATTTATATCATGAAAAAGTTTTTAGCTAAAGAATTCATTAATGGAATTTATCAGATTGTTGAATACGTCACATACACTAACGGTAAAACCGTTAAGCGTTATGGCTTTGACCAGAACAACATTCCTCAATACATTGAGGAAGTAAAGAAAAGAAAGTCTTAGGACTTTCTTTCTTTTTTATTATATCCATCCTTACCATACAATTGTATTAACCAATTAAATTATATATCATGAGATTATCTAACACTTATTTAGGCATGGTTGGTCTAGGACTATTCTGCCTTATCAATGCATTCTTACTTATCAACGCTAAGTACGTTGATGCTTCAGCTGTAATGTTCACCTTTGCTTGCATCTTCTTATGGGTACCACAGATGTTCCCAGATGAAGAAAAGTACCGTGAAAGAAAATACAGAGGTAATGATAAAAGAAGAGAACAAGAAACAGGTTCTAATTAAATAATAAGGAGGGGTGTGATTCCCCTCCTTAAACTAATATCTATAACAATGTTTACAATTAATAAAAGAATCATCCAAGTAACGCCACGTATTCACACATGTTTTGGCCTAGCATTTGGCCTAGACAAATGGGATATAAAGGACGTGAAGAAAGTAAAAGAGTGGACAATATTAATACTATGTTGCACCATATCTATTAAAATAACTAAATGTTTAACTAATACTAGAACTAATGAAAAGAGTATATGAAATATTCATGTGGTTGTCTGTATATATAGTAATTCAAACAGGAATACTATATCTTGTTTACTATCATCCACACACACACACCTACGCACAATGTACACCAGAAGAGCATGAACTTCAATGGACACCTCAACTAATGTACACACCACCAAATTTAAAACTTGACTATGTTATTGACCTCAAACAAGATTGTTATCTTATATGGGACAAACAAGGAAATGTGTCAGAAGTACCATTCAATGAATTAGAAGAATGGTTTATAGATGACAACATGTGATAGATAAATAGTGGTTATGGGAAGAGAGCTTTAACGGCTCTCTTTTCTTAACTTTAAGGTGTTCAGCTGATCCTCAGCTTCACGGATTTAATATACTGGACTTATGTGTCCAGTAATTTCTTTTTTATTTCCATCCTTAACTTACTAACGTATTAACCAATTAAACTATATCATATGATACGTTATGGAATAACCGCATGGGCCGGTAAAGCCCTAATTAACCTGAAGTTCAGGTGTAATCCTAATGATGCACAGCATCTCCAAGACCACTTTGACCTTCATACGGTTGACCAGTCTAAAATGGAGGGTCAATACCGCATCAAAGGCATCATCCCTTATCACAGGGTTCCTGAGTTTATTGACATGATGAAAGCCTCTATCATCCAGGCTCAAATCAGCAAGTTAAAGCAGGACCTTGATAATATGTATCAGCCTGATGAATTCAGCAAAGCCACACCAGCAATGTTTCCATTAGGCCCAGCAGGCTATGATGATTTGCCGTTCTAATCCACCACACAGGAGAGCTTCACAGCTCTCCTTTTTTATTATTACCATCCTTGACATACAATTGTATATGGAGTTTTCTTCCTTTCCCTAAGAAGATGTAATTAGATAGGATAAAATCTATCTCCATATTTAACTTATTAACGGGCGCAGAAGCCTTGCAGGTTTGGCCACCTCATCCCTTCTGTGTCTATCTAACTGGGGACTGTGTTGACCATAGTTTAAAGAAAAACAGCACACTCATAGAGGTGTGAAGATGCGTTGCAAAAAAACGCTGGTCATTTGCCCCACCATATTGCATACCAGTGGCAACTGAGCATTACCTAGGAAATGGTGCTCAGCAACAAGAAGCATGGTTACGTACAGAAGCCCATGAGTATGAGTTTGAATCTCATCACTGGTAAAATATTTATTCCATCCTTTTCTTGTGAGAAAAATCTCACATGAAATACAAACTAACCTACAAAACTGCTCTTACAGGAGAAGCTCCTGAAGATGCAGAAGACCACACAAGAATCTTCTATTCACTAGAAGATGCTAAAGAATACAAGCATCAGCTTGATGCCTACACTGACGCAAACACAGGCTTAATCTGCTTTGCAATCAAACTAGAGCTGGACTAACCAGCTCTTTTTACTGTATAATCTAATAAACTATAACCAATGTTTAAACTACTAGTAACTTTTAGAATGCTTATGTCATTAGGGTTTGTTGAACCCATGAATGAGCAGAATGATGACAGAGAACTGTACATCATCTACATTGACTGTGATACAGTCATTGAACATGCATATCAAGAAGAAGTTCTTGAATGGATTGAGACAGGAACCTTTGAATATAATGAGGCTCTTACCATGAATGACCTACTAACTAATACGGGAGATGAATAATCTCCCTTATTTTTGGTAGATAATGTATAGATATGGTTGTTACTATCATCACCCACCGCACTACTCCGTACTTCGTACTCCGTATTCTTACCATCCTTATCCTACAGATGTATATATTCACTTAAATTAATTCTTATGAGAAAAATTATCAGAGACCACGGTATCCTCTATGTAATTGTTATGTCCACATTGTTATCAGGTTTTGCTACTTGGCTTACCTTTGTAATAGTTACCATGATTAGAATGTTAGCATAATGGAACATATGAGATACTACAGAATACGTATAAAGGGCGTTGGTATACGCCCAATATACGCCTATAGCACATGGCATGCTATAGATAAAGCCTTCACACAGTTTATGAGTATACAGCCTGACAGGCAGCTGTATAAAGTACTAACCTATAAATCTAAATCATGATTAACACAGAACTTAAACATCCAGAACACGCTCCTCTTACACCAAAGGTTAGAGAAGCCGTCATTCAGCTTATGCGGTCTTATGACGGCAACGCCTATGAGAATCTCATAGACCTGAAAGCAGAAATGATTAAGAATGAATTGTATACTATGTTAGCAGAGTTAAGAGACTTGGAAGAGAAGCATGACTGTCCAATCATCTACAAATACATAGTATAGTAAACAACAATAAGGGGGATATTCCCCCTTTAAAACCCCCTTTCTTACCATCCTTTACCTATAATTGTATAAATCTAAATTTATAAATTATGAAAGCAACACTATTGCGCCAGTATCCTTCAAAGAAGAATCCAGGGCAAACAAACTACACTTACGTGTTAGATTGTACCCCTGAAGAGATTGCTCTGTACAAGAAATCCCAAGGAGATTTCTTCCGCCCTCATGAGGACGGCAGACCACTCTATTTCACGGACAAGTTTGGTGTAGCAGACGTTCAGTTCTCCGCAAAGGGAGAACCTTACGCTGACACCAGCGCGTTTGACAACGCTAACTCTGTCCTTACGCAAATGCCTGACGGTATCCTGAAAACGGAAACCGCTAAGGCAATGGCCCAAGCCATCATAGCTCAGGCAGGTATAAACACTAACGTGTCTAAACCTACGCCTGCACCAGTTGAGGATAAAACCTCATCTGATGACGCAGATGACTTAGGCTCACTGTAGCCTTCACACAGGAACTCCCTAACAGGAGTTCCTTTCTTCTTTTTCCCATCCTTTTCTTAAACTAAAAATCTCTATAGACGTATAGAGCGTAATAGTAGAGTTTGCGGTACTACGTTAGTGAACCGTGCAGGCTTAAGCTACCTGCTTAACAAAAAACAGTTATGCACTTAGCAGTGTGGCCCCTAAGCTCTGCAGGCTTGGGGGTATTACTTTTTAAAACTATAATACTATGGCACAAGATAAACCTATAAAGCTTATTACAATTGTCACCACACAGGGTGCAATCCAAGATGCTATGAAACGTAGTATCTATAGAAATAAGAAAAAGTACAGACGTAAAACTAAGCATAAGAATAAGCCTATAGATTAGGCTTATCAGCTTACCTTTTTCTTTCACCATCCTTCACTTATTAATGTGTACAACACTTAGGGTTGCAAACCTTAGTGTGGTCTTTTGCATAATAATATCTCCTGAAGGGGTATAATGCACAAATACGGGGTTGCTCCCGTGCCTTTCACAAATGTGTTAGGCACACTAACGTAACTGTTAGGTGTTTGGTGGACCTGTTGTGGCAGAAAGAATGTACTTTCAGTCTCTACACGCCTCTAAGGTATTCAGCTACCTGAGGATATTGATAATCTGTTGTAGATAATGCAATGTAGCTATGTTAGCGCATAGTTTATGAGCATTCACCGCAAATGTATCAGTAGTAGAGTATCCAAGACCACGTTGAAACAGGCTTGCAGGAAAACATAATCCTGTAAGGCCTGTACACTTTTTTTTCTTAGAGTTCACTCCGTTCACATGAGTTTATTGTCAGACTTATGTGTCTGACAAAAATAGCTCCGCCTGAAAGTTTACTATCATCCAAGCCTAAAGCACTGCCTACTTTGTATCTTTGTAGATAATTTTGTATATTGTAGTAGATCATGGCAACTAAGAAAGTCCCACAGAGAAGAAACAAGAAAGCTGGTAAGTCCACTGGTAAAAGCAAGTCTGCTAAGTACTTTGCAAAAAACCCGGAGGCACGCAAGAAGAAGAATGAATACAACACCAAGTATCATAGCTCTAAGAAGCGCAAGAAATACAGAGCTGCTCTTAATAAGATCACCAGAAAGCGGAGTATACCCGGTAAAGATGTAAGCCATACTAAATCCGGTAAGCTAGTAAGGGAAAAAAGATCTACTAACCGCGCTAGAAATGGTAAAGGTGGTAAGTCTACCAAAAAGAAAGGCTAATATACGGCCTACTTTGTAGTAAGATCCCTTCACACCATCCGCCAACGCACATTCCATCCCTCCTTTTTCTCACCATCCCTTCCTTAAGTACGTATACACTATTAGTTGTATATGCAAATAAGCCATTATGCTAGGGAGCTTTTCCCACTATACGCCTATAAGAGGCACCACTTTGTGGCTTTATTTGAATACATGATTAATTAGTATATATAGTGGTTAAGCTTATACATTATCACCATCCCTTACTTACACGAGTAATGGATAAGGTATAATAAGCTTATCAGTCACAATATAATTAATGTTTAACCCTATAAATGAAAATCAAGATGAAAGGGAAGAAAATCAGACAATACCGTAAAGATAACGGTAATTTAGTACACGTTTATGCAGTTAGCGGAACAGACGCAGAAATTGCATTATTTGAAGAATGTCAAGGAGACAACTTAGTTGTTGATGAGGACACGCCATTATGGTTCACAGTGAACTATGCAGGTGAGTCTACTGACTTAATTGCTACAAGCAAAGGTAACATCATAGCTGATACATCCAAGATGGATGCTGCTATGTCTTTAGCAGATCAGTATAGTGGTACTCCAACAGGAGACGCTATTGCTGCTAAGATAGCTGACCAGCTTGTTGGTTCACTATTTAGCCCTAAGCAGGCTAGCCAATCAGCTCCTCAGAAAGAGGCCGCTGAAGGTGGTGAAGACTTTGGTGCTCTGTAAGACATCAAGAAATAACAACCTCACGGATAAAACCGTGGGGTTTTTTTAGCTTTTAAGGGTAAATACATATAAAACCTAATGAATTTGTAGGTTTTTACCCCTTACGCGCGCTAAAAGGTGTAAGGTATGTATGTTTTTAAGCTATAACACCCTTACCCACAAAACTATTAAGTACTAACCAAGCTATAATACTACACTATACTATATACTTATATATTATATATAGCTACAATCTTAAACGCTATGGGAAACCAATGGGACAAAGAATATGAACAATGGTTCATGAGATGTGTTGAACAAGACCATCCTGAACATATGTATCTACACTATTATGGTTATTCCTGTATAGAAGAGTATGAGCTATATAATAGTTATATAGATAAAGAAGGTCACCCGCCTTCAGAAATTAAAGATGATTTAGAGCCAGAGGACTATGAGCCTGATTGGGAATGGCTAAATGATGTAGCGCGTGGACGCTAACAATTAATACATGCACCTATGGAATCACATAAAAAAGAATTACAGAATAACAAGAACTACCAAGCCCTATTAGACGGTTGGAAAAAACACCTTGAAGACATGGAACTTATCTGTGCCCTGTTACAAGGTAGGAAAGGTTTAGTTGGTCATTTCATCTCACAGTTTGAGGATCACACGATTGAAAAGTATGGTGAGATTTGGTACTCTAAAGAGAGTATAGATATTATGAGAAAGGATTTAGAGAACGTAGTCATAGAAGTCTACGGTCCGGACTTGTAAAAAAAATTATTATATTTACAGAACTAATGCTCATAATGTTAGTTTTGATTTATACAAAAAAAGTAAAAACATTAAAGGTTACATCAGCACTATTTAACATCTGAAAAATAGAAAAGAGCCCTACTTCAGGCCAAAATGAAGTGGTAACCTGTTTGTTTTTATTGGTAAGAAAGATTACATCAGCACTTTAAACTAAAAATAGATAAAGTAGAAATAGAGGGGTAGCATTAAAGCAAAAGCTTTAGACTCTGTTCGTAATCCGGTGCCAAAAGAGTCTATAGTGATAAAACTATATACGTTACCCCTTTAATTATTAACCCATATCACAAAAACCTATTATATTATGAGTAAATTAGTAAACGCAACAAGACAGTATGATTCTTTAACGGCTAATGGAGCAGTAACACACTCCACGTCATTGAATAGCTGCTTGGATATGTTCTTTATGGCCGGTGCAACTAGACGCTGGGATGAGAAGAGCATAGTCCAAATGTTCCTTAAAGCACACGCAGAAAATAGAAACTTAGCATACCAGATATTATTTTGGGCTAGGGATTGTAGAGGTGGAGCAGGAGAGAAGAGATTCTTTCGTGTAGTATCCAAGTTCTTAGCTGAACAACCTATGCACTATAGCGTGCGTGATGAGTGGGAAGCATTAGCACACATAGTACCTGAGTTTGGTAGTTGGAAAGATTTATTTGTTATAGAGTCCCCGGACATTAACAGATTAGACTTTCTAATGCACCAGCTTGAGGAAAGTGAGCATGCTAACCTACTTGCTAAGTGGTTTCCACGTAAAGGACCATGGTTTACCGCCATGCACAAGTACAAAGGGATGTCTCCTAAGGAGTTCCGTAAGTATCTTGTAGCAAAGACAAACGTTGTTGAGACACAGATGTGTAAGAAGCTTTGGTCTTCCATAGACTATAGTAAAGTTCCTTCTGTTGCAATGAATAGATACCGTAATGCATTTCACAAGAATGATGAAGGTAGATTTATTG
>TARA_R110002020_G_scaffold1722_1_pt1 | contig 12863 bp, 14 predicted proteins | sample TARA_R110002020 | Tara Oceans TARA_R110002020 (sample SAMEA4396489) | marine metagenome | biome: Westerlies Biome; feature: [MES] marine water layer (ENVO:01000295) within the mesopelagic zone...; material: water (ENVO:00002006), including particulate matter (ENVO:01000060) such...
ATACCTTGTCAACCTGACGCAGCCCGACGATGCCAGCGCGACGACCGAGGACACCGACCGGATGGATGCGGCTGTGGCGGACACCAAGGCTGACTTCGCCGTCGAGGTCGGCCTGGAGTACCAGGGAGCCGCAGGAGATACAACCCACATCGTCATCGGCGTGGAAGGTGTCATCGTTCACCTCCTGGAGCGTACAGGGCGCGGCGAAAAGACAACCCGCGAACGCTACGACCGATACATCGAGCGCCTGCGGTCCCTGCGCGCCCGGATCTTGCCGGGGACGACCTCGAAAGTAACCCCCACGCCTGAGCGCGGGAACCCGGTCCGCCCGATCTTCGATTATCCGCGATTTGACGGCGTGAACCCTGACGCGCCCCACGGGTACAGATCCATCGGAGAATAGCCAGATGCCCCCGCCTTCTCGACCCGTCCCAGGTTTCGGCGAGATGCAGGAGTCCATCAACTTCGTTGAGCTTTTCCCGGTCGATGAGATGATTGCAAAAATCAAGAACCTGGAGCCTGTCCTTAAAACCATCGGCAAGGAGATGGAGATCGAGAGCCATCGGGCGTTTCTAAATACCGAACAGAAGTTCGGGAGCTTCGACTGGCCCCCGCGTTACGGCGGCATCCCGTTCCCTGCAAAAATCAACTATGCCGGGGCGCTGCAAGACCTGACCGATGGCCCGAAGGTACAAAAACGGCGCTTTAACGACCGCCCGGCCCTCAAGGATTCGGGCCTCCTGTCTAAGTCCATCCAGCATGAAGTCCTCGACAATTCCCGCGTCCGGGTCGGCGTAACTGGCCCGGCGGCGAAGTACGCGGGGAATCAGCAATGGGGACTCGAAAGCACCCAGGACATCCCCGACAGCGCCATCGACAAGCTCGACAAGCAGATCGACAAGGAGACCAACGAGGAGCGACTGGACGGCCTCCACGCGCTCCGGGCGCGACTTGAGAGGGATGGTAGCGTCTTGACGACTAAAGTACAACAGCGCCCATTTTTAGGCGTTACAGACGAGATGCAGGTCGAGATCCCCCGCATCCTGTCTAAATACTTTGACGGAGGAGCCGATGGCCGTCCCAACACCTGAAAATATTATGCGCCTCAAGGGGCGCTTTGTGAAAGACCCATCCGACCTCACGGCGGCCTACCCCTACGGAGGGACGGCCCTGGGCATCATCGGCGCGGCGCGCTTCCTGCCTGGCGTGAAGTCGGCCCCCCTGCCCGGCGAAGAATTCGGGAATGTGATTACCGAGGTCTTGACCACGGCCTCCGCCGGGATCTTGATGGCGACCCTGAGATCCTACGATGGCGATCTGTTGCCGCTGATATTCAGCCCGCAAAACTCGACCGCCGGGAGCAGTTCCGGGGAGCAGGTCGTCGCGGGCAAGGTCGCCAGCACCGCCGGGGCCGTGTCGAACTCCGATGGATCGCCCGGCAAATATGCCAGCGCCGACTCGTTCAAGCTGATGTTCTGCCCGGACGCTGAGGACCATCAACCGTTTTTGATCTTCTACAACGCGATGCCCCTGGTACAGGAGGCCGCAGAAATTCAACTCACCTTGACGGCGGACCTGGAGATCGCGGTCGCGTTCCACGCCGCGCCCGATGCGACTTATCGGACCTACGCCTGGGGCTTGCGGGAGGATCTGACCCTGTGATGGACCTGCAACAAGACGACTTCGGCGAGTTCCTGCTGGCTGGCGGCTCCCTGACCTTCGAGGAGTGGCAGAAGCTGGGGCCGCAGGACAAGCACAAAGCGGCCCTGGCCGGGATGAAGCTGGGCATCCAGCGCGCAGACATGCAGGCGCGGACGATCTTCTCGACGGTCGAGGAGATCCTGCACGACCTCGCGGTGGACGCGGCGCTCGATGCTGCGATAATGAAGGCGGCGAACCGCATCGGACTACAGGAGGCGACCGCGTGAACACCTGGCAACTGTGCAAACAGCTAAAAGACCTGCTCCAGGCCCGGGAGTGGGAAGGCGACAGCGGGAACATCGTTTTCGCCTCGTCGTCGGTGTTCTCAACGGCTGGCCCCATCGACGAGGACGCGCTGGGCAACCGCCGAACGCCGTTTGCGATGATCTATGTCCTGGGAAGCCAGGTTGACCCGACGATGAACGAGCTACCCGGCCTGATCCGCCAGGAGATCGGGGTCCGCCTCGCCGTGTCGGTCCCCGGGGACGCGGTCGGCGAGAACCCGCTGATGGGCGCGAACCCCACAGGGACGAACCCCTACACCTCCAGCAAGGGGCGCGGGCTGCTGGAGGTCCAGGAGGAGCTTCTGGCAACCATCGAATATTTAGGCAACTCCAACGGCATCAATATACAGAGTCGCGCATCGTCGGCGGTCGCCTCGTCGGTCCAGCAAGACAATGAATATGTCTGCGCCAGGGATTATACATTCGAGGCGCTGGTTACATCGTCCCGGTCCTACCCCCCGGCGCGTTCGTTCGCCAGCACCGAGTCGGGCGGGACCGTTACGCTGACATGGAAGAACCCGGCGGAGCGTTTCGACTTCTACCAGGTGATCGTAAGGCGCGGCACAGCGTCCGGGGACGCAGCCCCCACAGCCATCGACGGCGGGACGGCGATCTACAACGGAACGGCGGCGACCGACACCGACAGCCCGGGCGCGGGAACCTGGAACTATTCAATTTTTGCGACCTACGATGACATCTCCAGCGCCCCGGCCCTGGATCGCAAGGTTTCAGAAAAGGCAACAACTAGCATCGTGGTGTCCTAAATGGTAACGAAACTACAAGACGCAAAGATCACCATCGAGATTGACGAAGGGCGCGCCCTGGCCGAGCTTCAAAAGTTCCGCGAGACATTGAGCCAGCAGGGGCAGATGGCCACCAGGGAGCGCGAGGGGGAGCAGAAGAAAGAGGAGACAAAGGCGAAGGGCGCGATTAAGAAGGAACAGAAGGGGGCCATCGCCGGGCTTTCAGCGATGAGCCAGCGCATCACCGGGGCCATCAACAGCATCAAGCGGGCGACCCTGGAGGGGGCCATCGCGTGGCCTGCGACTTTAATCCTGGGCGCGGCGGCTGCGCCCGCCGCCCGCGCTGCGGTCCGGGCGGCGGAGCTTGGCCCGGAGATCGGGACGGGCCTCCTGAGAAGCGAACTGGGGGAACTTACCAAGGACATCCCAGGGGCGGAGATCGCCGTCGAGAAGATCCTGGCCGGGATGGGGGCGCTCTCCGACGAGATCACCAAGACAAACGCCGCAGTCCAGGCCATCGGGCAGACCCTCGACCAGGTCGGCAAGGTCGGCATCTCGCTGGGCGGCGCGGGCCAGGCGGCGTTGATGGGCAATCCAGAATTCGCAAAAGACCTGATGCAAGGGATGTACGACTTCAACAAGGCGCAGATCGGGGCGCGGCGTTTCGCCTATAAAGAGGGCATCAAGAATATGAGCGAGTCCATCGGGACCGTGATGGGGAAAGTCTTTAACGAGTAGAAAAGATGGCAGCAGCACCCCGAGAATTCAAAATTGAGTACGACACCCCGGCGGCTGTAACGGCGGGGAGTGGGTTTACTGTCGGCGACACGACCGCCCGCCAGATTCACTCGAAGGACGGCCCGATCCGCATCGAGAGATCCTGGGATTCGTTCAGCCTGGAATTCTCCTTCGTGATCGTCAAGGACACCGCCGCCAACTTCAAAACCGAGGTGGACACGGTCGAGGAGGCGCTGCGGACCCCTTACAACCGCCTGAGAGTAACGATGGCGGGCCAGGTCCAGTACGACTTCGACCCCTCGACCGCTTCGGGCTTCGACATCATGCCGACCATCACGAAGGCGGGCGACCCGACGACTGATAGCGCGCTGTCGAGAAGCTACCGGGTCCGCTTCGAGGTCGGCCTGCCCGCTGACCTGCGCGGCAGTTCTGACGGCGCGATGGGCCTGCGCTCCTCAACTGTGGATGTGTCCTACACCCCGGCCAGGCGGCGCACCGTAACCATCACGGGCGTTTATACAGGAGTAACGGCGGAGGTCGATGCGCGTACCCAGTACGAGGCGCAGATCGACACCTACGCAAACGCGGTATTAGCGGCCATCGACTCGTCGGCAGAGTTCGAGCTTACCGAGGAGCCGCGAAGCGAGATAGAGGACACGGACCTATCAGGCATCGGGATGGGCCGTGTCATCAATTTCAGCCGAATATTCAAAGAGATCATCTACAGCCAGGCGGGATCTTCAAACGACAATACAAACATCGTCGATCAGGAGTTCCGCATCACGCGCCGCCGCGAAGCGCCGGGCGATTCCGTCATCGGAGGTTATAAGCCCCTGCGCCTGGTGATCGCTGACATCTCTTACTCCGCCTGGATCGACAAGGACGAAACCCAGGATCTTAAAGGCGAGTGGGCCGACACGATCCGGGCCTGGGTAATATCACAGACAAAGGACACCCTGGCGAAATACATCAAGGGCGGCATCGCCATCGTCGCGGAGGCTGTAACCTTTGAATGGGATGACAATCGCATCAGCGCGACGATGACCGCGCAAGCCCTGGCGAAGGCATCGATGATCGTCGAGCGCCGATATACATCGGATGTGGCGATCAATCCCGGCGTGGTCCTGGTCCCTGTCTGGAGTGGGGACCAGTACGCCAAGTACAAATACAACGGCCCGGCGACGAAAACGGTAACAGTAACCGACATCCTCCGCGTCGAGGGCGGCCAGATGCCCCCCGCGAACATGGCCGAAGCTCCGCCCGGCTTCGAGGGCGCGGTCCTGATCTCGTCCAGGGAGGCAAAAACCCCCCTCACGATGGGGATGGACGCGGACAACCAGATCAGCGTTGATGAGTATTCGGCATCAAAGGTGTTTGAGGTGTTCAACGACCCGAAGGGCGGGGGCGGGGGCGGCTTTTCTTCGCCCGGGTTTGGATAAGGGGGACCGATGGCAGTGCATAACCGACGAGCGCCCGCCGGGTCGAAGGGAGGAGGGGCCGCGATCAAGGCGACCATCGGGGGCGTTCCCCTCCTGGCGGACATCCCCGTCCGCTGGAGCGTCCAGGCCGGGGTCCGCCCCGTCATCGAGACTCTCCACATCATGCCGAAGGACGCGGGGAGGCTGGAGAAAATCGCCAAGGCTGGCCCCGTAACCCTGCGGATGAAGGTCAACGGCTCGACCGTCGAGGCTAAAAACCTTTGGATCATCGACATCCCGCCGACCTCGAACCCGCACATCCAGGGCGTAACGGTCGCCGACCGCCGATGGCTTTGGAGCTTCTCGCATGTTCGCCGCCTGTACAATATCCGCCGACAGATCGGGAACAAACGCATCAAGACCGACACGCTGCCCCAGCTTGACCCCGTGGCGGAGAATCTCTGGTACTTGCCATCGAGCCTGAACCCGCCGAAGGCGGACGGCAAACGCTGGAAGGCGCACGAAATTATTAAAGACATTATGAACGGCAAGCGGGGGAAGGGCGGCCAGGAGCGCAAGGGCATCCTGGACAAGGAAACCGAGAAGGGCGGCGGCCAGAAGGCGGGCCTGGTGATCGATGCCGACATCCTGGACGCGCTGCCCGTCGATGACCTGATCCTGGACGACTCAGGGGAGGCGGCGCTGTTCCGTGTCCTCCAGTACCTGCCCCAGGCCGATGTAACCGTGGACCTTGATGGGACCGTTCGCATCTTCTCGAAGGTCGGCGGCGGGGAAGATGCCCAGCTTGCGAAGGCTGGCCCGGAGATCGTCGGCGATGGGCATGTTGACTACATCACCAACAACCTCACGCGCCCAAAAGAAATCCATGTTCTGTTTACGCGGGAGGTCGAGGTCCGCTTCGACTACGAGGAGAAGGCGACCGCCGTACACGATGGCGCGGCGGACGAGATGAAAAACAAGCGGCTGATGGATAATGTCCTGCCCGTCCCCGACTGGCAGATGTACGATGTAACGGATCGCGGGGTCGGCCCCTTCACGGCGGGGACCGGAACCTGGGTAAATATCGACGCGGCGCTGCGGGCCTGGGATAACACAGCCGCCCCGCCCGGCGGCAACGGGGGCATCCCGAACAATGCCGGGGTCAACGGCAACGCGCAGATCAGTCTTGACCATAATTTCATCCAGCGGGCGATGGTTCCGTTCATGGACCTGTGGACGGGCATCGGCCTGGCGGGTATGGCCGCGCCCGATGCGGACTGGATGGCCCGCATCGCCGCGATTCAGGCGCACTATCGCCGCACCTTCCGCATCAACAGGAAATGGATGGACCGGATCGAAAGCATCAGGGCGTACAGGGCGGGGACCGTGGATGTGGCGACAGGAACCCGCGCCCCGGCCCTGGTCTGGTCTGATTATTCTGTGTTGCCGTCCCTGCGCGGCTTCCTCAAGCGCCGGGCGGACATGATGTTTGTGATGAACAGGCCCGGCGGGATAGCGCCCGAGGCGCCCATAGAGGCCGCCAAGACCCCGGCGAGTGCTGATGTGGTTGTCGTGGACTCCAGCCAGGGGATCATCCGGGCGGAGTACAAAATCGATGTGATGAAAAACTTCGACAGCGTGATCCCGGGCCTGATCGCTGACGCGAACGACAACCCCCCGAACGGGAACATCAACAAGCAGGGACTCAAGGAGCGATGCGTCATGTTCAACGGTAACGGCCAGGTCCAGGGCAAGGACGCAGCGCCCCGCCTGTCGAAAAATCATCGCGTGTCGTTCATCGTGTCCTGTGTACCCGCGACCCCGAACTCGAATCGACAGCTTCATCGGGTCGTCGTCAAGCCCCGCGATGTAAAAGACCTGCTACCCGGCAGGATGGCCGAAGGGCTGAACGATGCGGACGCGCCAGCGATGGAGGTCCGCGTCCAGCCCGGGGTCGAGGTCGCCCGCATCCGCTGGCTCGACGATAAGCGCCAGGAGATAGAGAAAATCTTCGGGCAGCGTGAGGGGGAGCCAAACCTGGCGGGCCTGATCCTGAACCACGACCCGAAGAAGCCACGCGACGATGGGGCCAGCTTGACGGCGATCTCCCGCGCCGTGGCCGCCAGGGTCTACGGATCGATGGCCGACCGCATGACAGGGACCAGCGGCGGGTTTATGACCTCCGCCATCAAGTGTGATGGCTGGCTCAAACAGGCGGCTTTCACCATCGACCCATCGGGCAAGGCGACCACGGACATCCAACTGGAGCCGCAGATCCCGCAGATGTCGATGCACACCTTCCTTGACGAGTCCACGCGCCACATCCTGATGCGGATGCCCCTGGCTCCGAAGGGCGGCGTTTAATGTTCATCGACGAAAGCAGGACATCTCGCGGCGTTGGCTTCCTGGCCCTCCAGGATCACGGATGGGAAAAGGAGGGGATGCCCGGCCTCGATACTCGCTCACTCATCGGCGCGGTGCGCGTAACGAAGCGATACCGGGGACTGGACGAGATGGGGGACTACCAGTTCGAGGACGAGAGCCTGGGCGATGTCATCGGCTCGTTCCTGTGGGAGTCGGCGGCGGACGACCCGAAGGGCGGCGCAGCTAACAGCCGGGAGATCCCAGGCTGGCGGATGACCCCCTGGCCCGTGAGAACGAAGGGGCCGGGCAGCGACACGGAACAGGAGCCGCAGGTCGGATGCGTGGACTTCGACCGCGACGAGATCAAGATGCTACCCCTCTACAAGTGGGATGATGCCCTGTTCGGCGAGGGCGGCGCGACCATCGATGACCGCTTCCTGGAGCGAGTCGTCCAGGTTCCGCGCCAGGGCTTGCCCTGGCCCTCCGCGCTGTTCCCGAAACCGTGGCTTGATTGCTTCGGCATCGCCGTGTCGATGGACAACGAGGGCCAGCAGGATGAGCTTTTCCTGCAAACGGACCCCCGCCTGGTCGCCGTCAATGTCGGGGGAGATCCTGAGATGGGTTCCCTGGTCTGCGACCTGCAAAAGAATTGCACCATCTCGAAGGTCGCGCCCCTCCAGTCGGCGTTCCGGGTCGCCACGCAGATGGTCGGGTGCGTCAATTCCGGGCCGTTCCTCGCGTGGCAGATCGGGATGTCGGGCTGCGGCGACACGCTGGGCGGCGTGGTCTGGGACACCAGCATCGGCGGCTTCCTGGGGCAGACCCTGGGCAGCGGGCCGCTGGTCTGCGGGCCGCCGGGGGATAAGCACAAAGTGGCCCAAACCGAGATCGGCAGCGTGAACAGCGCCCACATCTCGACGAACGCCTATTTTTTCAAGGATGAGGAATACGATGCCCCGCTGAAATTCGATGAAAGGTGGGAAGGCGCGAAGGCTGGCCCCGTGTCGGTCGAGGTCTTCCTGGAGTACGACGACGAGCTAAAACATCCGCATGTATGCGAGGAGAAGGATGGGATGTGGCGATGGCGCGCCGCGACCTTCATCGAAAGCTCGACCACGGACATCCCCGGCCCCTCCGAGGTTATGATCCCCATCGACCCCGGCCCGCCTGTCCTTGACTGGCCCAACTACAAGCCGATCATCGGCCAGCCGCGCCCACGGGCGGCGGCCTGGGGGCAGGCAATAACCGAACTGGGGATGCCCGGCCTGGTGTTCCAGCCGCAATTCTTCAAGGATGGCGCGCCCGACTTCCGCACCTGGGGCAATCCTTCGCGGGATCTGATCGACAGGCAGAAGGCCGACAGCCCGATGACGGCGCGCCTGGAGGCGTTCGCCCGGCAGGGGACGGAAACCTGGGACTATTACAACAGCCCGGCCAGCGGGCGGGAGCCGCGCTACCCCCGGGGATCGGCGAACGGCGGCATCGCCTTCATGCCGCCACAGATCGGCATCGGGGAGTATATGGGCCTCGACGCGGACGGCGACCCCAGGGCGCACAGCATCGCGCACTCCACGGCGGCCTTTGTGATCTCAGACGCGGCGCGCCTGGCGCTGGGTACGCCCTCGACCGCCGACGATGGCGGGATCAGCGCGGGATTCTATAAGACCTACAACGCGACAAGTTCAATTTTAGAGACTTACCTGCACGATGACACGCGGTATTTATACCTGGAGGCGACGAGCGACAAGCGCATCATCTTCGAGCGCCCCATCAAGGCGAACGATGCGGCGACCTTCGCCGACGATGTAACCATCACAGGCGCGACGACCATCGATGGCGTGGCCTCCCTGGGCAAGGACGCGGTACAGATTGATGGCAGCTACACCATCGCCGCGCCGACCTCAACCTATATGAGCGTCCAGGCCAACAGCGGCACATCGGGGACGCTGTGGACGATTGACGCGACCGGGGCGACCGATGGGCAGCTTCTCATCCTCACGCCGTACCCAGGCCATGACATCAATATGTACGAATACGCGGGGTATGGTAATATCTACGGCAGCGCAAACATGACCGAGAACGACAACAAGGCGGGGCTGATCTACGACTCCGCCCTGGGCGGCTGGGTCGTGATGTTCTCGAAAACTGGATAAAGGAGAAACGGATGAAACTGGCAGAAGGACTCGACGCGGCCCTGGCTGGAGTAGGTCGCAGATGCGGCCAGCCCGATCTCGCCGTCTACTCTATCGAAAAAGCCATCGAGGTTCTGATGCAAGACCTGGGATGCAGTCGCCAGGAGGCGGTCGAGTGGCTGGAATTTAACAGCATCGGCGCGTGGGTCGGGGACGATACCCCCATCTGGCTCGAAGAAACAAACATCGCGGAACTTTTAGACAAAGGGGATGACGGATGATAACCATCGAATTTACACGCGACGAGGTCGAACAACTCGCCAGCGTTACGGAAACAGTCTGGAGGGCGGGCCAGGTTCAATCCTCCGCCGCCGGGGTCAAGCTCCTGAACCTACAGGCGAAGCTCTCCGCCTCGCTCAACGGGGGCGCGCCTGGGGAGCCTGTCGTCGAACCGGAGGCCGCGCCCGATGCCTGAGTTCCTGGAGAAAGCCGCCGCGCAGGTTCCCGCCCTGGCCGTACTGTCGGCCATCGTGTGGCTGTTCCTCAAAGAGATGCGGGCCTGTTCGGATGCGCGGGAGCGCGTGGAGGAGCGATACAGCGCCACGCTTGAGAAGACGACCGCAGCCATCACGCGCAACACCGACATCTTGCAGGATGCTCACTCGACCATCCGCGATCTTAACAGCGAGATCCGCCGGGCCACGGTGTCCTTTAAGCTGAAAAAGACCGCGCCGGGGGAGTCGGAATAATTCGGGCCTATTTATTCCGGACTGTCCGGACTGTCCCATCCTGTCCGGTCTTTGTCCGGTATTTACGCAAGACAAGGCAGGGTAAGGGCTTACCGAGGGACAGACAATTGTTTTATTTTGTCCTGTCCTGTCCTGTTTGATCCGGTCGGAATAATTCGCCCCTATTTATTCCGAGGGGTTTTTTCTTTACACCCGCCGACCAACTGCACCGACGAGAACATCGGACAGTCGGCCAGGATGCGGTCCCTGGCCATCTCCGCGTATTCCTTGTTTAGTTCCACCAGGACGGCATCGCGGCCCAGCCTGTCGGCGACGAGCGCGGCGGTCCCGGCCCCTCCGAACGGGTCCAAGACCTTACAGGGGACCGGCTCCCCCGCGTCCTCACAGGTACAGGTCGACTCCCAGCCTGTTGTCTCGCGGCTGTAGCTCTCCATCCCGTCCGCGTCCTTCTGCTGGCCCAGGCCCAGGTCGTCGGAATGATCGTGCCATCCCTCGCCGATTGTTCCGCCCGTGGCCTCGACGATGCGGCGGATCGGCGCGCCGCAGATCGAGCAGCATCCCTTCTCGCTGGTCCCGGCCTTGATGCATGGCTCGACCAGGGCGGGCGGGAAGGTTGCGAAGTGAGCGCCGGGGAAGCCCTGCGGGTTGATGATCCAGACATCGCGCAGGTTGCGGGTCTCGTTCTCCCTCACAGCGTCCGCATCGTAGAAGTAGCGCGGAGCCTTCGACAATAGGAAAATGTTTTCGTGCGCCCTGGTCGGGCGGTCCCGGCAGGACTCAGGCATCACGCTGCCGCTGTAGGTGTCGCAGAAGCTAACGCCCTTGGCCCAGATGATACTCGACCGCAACCACCAGCCATCGGCCTGGAGCGCGAGGGCGACCCGCCAGGGCATCCCGATGAGGTCTTTAGGTTTGAGGCCCGGCCCCAGGGTGCTGCGCCTGCTTGTCCCTTCGTGCCGTCCTCGCACCTTGTCGCTGTCGTGTCCCTTGCGGCCCAGGGCCGGGTCGCGCTTGTCCACAGGGGAGCCGCCGCCGCATTTCCCCCCGGCATACGCATCCCCGTAGTTCATCCACAGCGTCCCATCGTCGCGCAGCACCCGGCGCACCTCGCGGAACACCTCGACCATCACGGCGATATGATCCTCCGGGGTTTTCTCAAGGCCGATCTGCGAGTCCGCGTCCAGGTAGTTTCTCAGCCCCCAGTACGGCGGCGAGGTGATGCAGGTCTGCACCGACCCGGCGGGCAGCGTTCGCAGGACTTCGAGGCAGTCGCCGATGTGGATGGTTGTTTTCATAGCTTCAACAGGCGCAGGTCGTGGCGACCCGTCCGCCGCAGTCCTCGCATCGTTCGCATTGGCAAGCCCTGGGGTCGGGTTGCTGTTCCGTTGTAAGCTGGCACTCCGAGCAGCGATGGCAGTCGCACTCCTTCATCGATCCGCCCGGCGTGAAGTCCTCATCCTCGAAGAACCCATCGCAGAACTCGCATCGGTGTTCCTCGCACTCGCAATCGTAGCCGCCGCAATATTCACACGGGCCGCGCCAGGGGTAGCAGCTTGGGCAGTCGCCCGCGCCGCAGGTTCGATCATGGCATCCCATCGTGGTTGTCTCCTTGTTTGAAAAAATACCAGGGCGGCCATCAAGTGCTTAGTGTTTGGTGGTTCATAGCGTTTCGATGTGGCCGCTTCGCGAGGTTCCAATGTGATCCCAGCTAAAGGCTCCATTTTTAAAAGGTTAAAAAAACGCCGCCCTGGAAAACTTAGAAAAGCGGGGCGGCGTGAAGGGAAGGGAAGCCGCCCCGCGAAAGAAAGAAGGGAAGATTATTTATTCATCGCTGCCTCCTCCTTCTGGCGCTTGCGCTTGTCTCTCATCCAGCGGCGGTTATAATCGGCCCTCCAGCACTTCTGACATTTTCCCCGGGCGTAGTGCTGCGCCTCGCCGCCGCATTTTTTACAGGTGATGGTTTCGGTCATCGGTTCCTCCTTGTTGAACACGGCGGGGAGTTTAAGGTCTAACGGTTAACAATGCAAGTCTAAAACCGCGATGGCCTCGTCGAGACTGCGGACGACCTCGACGGCCCCGCCGCTTTTGCGGATGTGCCGGGCCTCCAGTTCCTGGAGCTTCGACACGCGCCCCGCCTCGTTCTTGACCTCCAGGGCGACGAAGCGCCCATCGGCGCAAACGATGATGTCTGGAACGCCGCCCCGCCCGAACCCCGCGCCCCAGGTCTTGATGTACCAGTACCCCCGCTGGCGCAGGTGATTTACAATTGAGCGAACGATGGATGCTTCGGTCTGCATGGGTACACTATACATCAAACCGGGCCGGGGCTTTCTCCTTTGCCTCGCCTGGTTCCCGCGCCCTCATCTTCCCCTTTTGCTGGCGCGGGTTTTTTTCATGTTATGATGATGATTTTCACCACCTAACTAATTGAGGACCATCAACCATGAACACCAAGACCTTTTTATTGTGGATCGCGGCCATCGCCGCCGCGTTCTTCTGCTGGAACTGGGCAAGATCGGCACAGGCCGAAAGCTGCCCGAAAACTGCCGGGCAATTTATCCGCGCCGATGTTGACGGGGATGGGCGGGTTTGCTCCGCCGATGCGTTTACCCTTGTCTATTACCTCGTCCAGCCTGGCGCTGATCACCTCGTACAATGCGAGGACGCAGCCGATGCCAACGATGATGGGATGATCGACATCAGCGACTGCATCGGCATCCTGATGTACACTTTC
>TARA_R110002020_G_scaffold102600_10_pt1 | contig 12860 bp, 16 predicted proteins | sample TARA_R110002020 | Tara Oceans TARA_R110002020 (sample SAMEA4396489) | marine metagenome | biome: Westerlies Biome; feature: [MES] marine water layer (ENVO:01000295) within the mesopelagic zone...; material: water (ENVO:00002006), including particulate matter (ENVO:01000060)...
GTTGTCTGCGATAAACGCCTGGTAGCCGTTGATGTCATCTGTTTCAAACGACACTGTGACCGTAGCACTTCGGAAGTCCGATTGGACCGGCTGCTTGGTTAGCAACGACCCAAGACGCATCCGTTCAGCGATACCGTTTTCCAGTTTGTATTCGAAGTCAATGAGGTTGAATGTTTGGCTATTCCACGACATGTTTCCAGCGTGGTGATGCAGAACCAGATTCTCATGCGACGGGTCAACCAACGTGAGGCCAGTGTTACCACGCGCGCGGAGTGCAGGGCTACTGTCGCCACTTGTTTCACCCAGCATTTCAAGGCTCATGGTCATGTGTTCACCAGCCGCGCAACTCATGGTCAGCACGTTGAACACTACACCTTCGAAGGTTTCGGAGAAGTCACTGGTTCCCCGTTGGAGCCTTAAAGTGGTTCCGGCTGCAGGTACTTCACCGAGCGAGTAGGTATGGGTGTAGATGCCATCACCGTCAGCGCCTGCACTTCTGGCAGACTCACCAAGTGCGTGATGAAGAAAATATCCGCAGTTGTCATATGTGGCCTCCAACTCGAGCGATCCAGTCACCTTGTCCGCGACGATGTAGTGACCCTTTCGAAGACCGGCTGTACCCATGACGCGCAGGTTAGCGCGCTCAACCTTCTCGACCTGGCGCAGCATAGAACAGCTGATGATTGGTCGTGTGACGGTAGGTGTGGTGACGGCTGTACCGTAGTCGGTTTCAACGGCTACTCCGACGAATGAGTTTCTTCCAAAGTAAGATGAGGTGGCCATGTGATGCTCCGAGGGTCAGGAGGTGTGAAGTGCAAGGTTGTTGACGAGCAGTGTGGCGCGTTGGTCAAGCACGCGCAGAGTTCCCGCACCGTTGACCAAGCCGAACGTCATAATGATAATATATCGCTTCTCATGCGTTCCTGCTTTAATCGGCATCGAAACGGTGTAGTTCTGTCCAATAGCTATTGAGTTCAAATCGGTCATGGCAGTGGTGGTATCGTTGCCATCTTGGTCGTAGATAATCGTTTTCACGTAGGCTATTTCTTCGTCGCGCAACGAGAGTTCAGAGTGGCGCCTCAGCTTGCTTACACAGTCAGCCAGGTCCCAATAGATAAGCGTCTGGTCGTTCACCTGCTTGCGTATACGGTGCGACGGGTACTCCTGGTCGGGCGTTGGTTTGTAGCATTTCAGCACGTACACAGTCGCCGAGGTGCCTGGATTTGAAAGGTCGATCAAACCGGTCTTCGGTGTGGTGGTAATGTTGATTGAGTTGTCCCAGCCGTCAGCCAGGTTCGCTGAGTCGTTTCCCCAATACATGAACATCCCAACGGATGCCGATGCGGCTGCGTTCTGATTGCCATACAGCGTGGCAACATTGTGGTCAGTTTCGTCAACCTGAATGGTGGCGGTCTTATTGGCCTGCGACACCGTGCCATCGAAAGCCCACTTGAGCAGCGTTACACCATCGGCGCGGGTAATGCGCACATCACTCAGGTCCGATTCTGTATTGCTCCAGAACTTGCCCATCGCGGGGGGAATCGTGAACTGAACCTCCGGGCTATTGACTCCACTGTGGTTACCTATGGTGATCGGCGCGCGGTAGATCCAGCCGTCATTGTACCATCCCATCACTCACCTCTCTTTTCGTGGTACTCAAGCGTCAGCTTTAACGCGGCTATACCGTATCCCGGAACCTGTAAGGCTTCACCGTCATAGGCCGACGCCTCAATCTCAATGTCGTGTGTGACACCACCGCACGTCGGGTCAGCTTCTAAGGCGCGCATGATGTCCGATTGCGCGTCAACGGCTGCGAGTATTGCACTTTCAGCCGTGCCTGCAGTGCGCGGAACCCACACATCTATCTGAACCACGAACTCGCGCGTGTATCGGTTGAGCGGAGTTCTGCCAGCGTTTCGTGAGGACTGCAGTGCAACCGGGTAGATATAGACTCCAGGCGCGCGTGGTGCCACGCCTGCAGGCTCGGAACCAAGCACCACCGAACCGGTCGCGCTGAAATCGTAGTTATACGCTCCAGACCCGTCAACGGCTGCGCAGTTAGTTTTCAGCCGCGCCAGTATTGATCGCTCGGTACTACCCACGTTGAAGCACCTCTTTCTTGAGTGCTTTGCGAACGTCTTTGATGACCAGCTTTTGAATCAGTTTCCACGTTGGTCGCAGGTACGGTCGCGCTGGAATGCGCACCTGCTTCACGCTCACCCATTCACTACCAGCGCCACCACCACGCGCCACACCTGCACCAGTGAACGCATCGGCGCTCACAGGGAACACCAGGTATTTCGCGCGCTTCGGTTTGATAGTAATAAACGACCCGCGCTTCCCATCTTGCTCATGGACGCCTGCATACTTTACCAGGCCAGTTCCACCAGCCTGCAGCCGTATGTTCACCTCATGGCGCTTGCGAACCACGCGGCCTTGAATGCTTCCTACGAGGCGACCCGTGCGTGGTGTTAGACCACTGCCACCAGAACTCGCCATCTTCTTCGCAACCGTTTCAGACTTAGCTGCATAGCGTAACGCTTCACGGTGCAGGGCTTGAAGTATGTCGCCACTGGACGCGGCCTCAAGGTTGTCAGCCAACTCTGCAAGGGTAATCTTCTTTCCCATTACCCGACCCACACAGTCGCGAGCCTGTATGGCTGCAACGCCATCCGAACCTCGGGCAATAGTTCCAAGGTTTTCAGCGCCACTGTTTGACCCTGGCTGGATAGGTTGGTGCGTCCAATGTGCGAGCGGCCTGCGTACCAGTGCGCAACCTGCAGACATGCAGCGTGCTGAATGGCCTTTGGCATGTTCGCGCCTGTATAGCCGCCGACATAGGTGGCCTTGATGTGTCGGTAGCCAGTTGACCATGATGCGTCGGTTGCATTGTAATCAAGCACCACGCGACCCTCATGTGAATAGAGGGTGTAATCACTCGCAGCTATCAGGTCCGCGCTGTCGGTGTAGTCAAGGTCGGGGTCGTCATAGATAGACGTAATGCTGGACACGGGTTTCACTGTGAGTGTTAGGTCACGGCCACCAGGTCCGTCAATGTGTTCAATGTAGGTGCCTGACTCCAGGCTGACGGCTCCACTGCTTTGTTTCGGATAGCCCATATACGCAGCCGCAACCGCATTGAACCGCGATACCAATGTGTTCAGCAGCGTGTCATCACCATCGCCTGTCAGCGTGGGAATATAGTCGCGGACCTGTGACGCGGTGACGATGGCCATAGGTCACCCCTTTGCGTCAGCTTTCTTGCTCGCCTTCTTGGCTGGTGCTTTAACCTCAACGAGCCACGCTGGAACGGTTGCGTCTTTGGCCAGCTTGACCTCGCGAACCTCACCCTGCACCCAATGACAACCGGCTGGCCATGTTCCATTCTTGTTGGATTTCAGTTTCATGCCTTCCCCTTCTTGGCTGGTGCTTTGCGTTTCGCTGGTGCTTTGCGTTTCGCTGGTGGTCTGGCTGCAGCGTTTTTCGTTGGCGCTGCTACGGCTGCTGAAACAGTTGCTCCCTCAGCCGCTTCAAAATGCTCTGGCATGGCTGCAAGCAACCAAGTCGCAAAGCTGTCCGACACCTCGGTTACCTCGCCTCGAGGCAACTCCACCGCACCTGGTCCAATACTGAACACAGGATACGGTGATGTTTCAAGGTGGCGAACCAATGCCATCAGACGCGCGCCTTCTGCCACTTGCAAACGACATGCAGGTCGAGCGTCGTTGTGCCTGTTTGATTGTACACGAACTTCACCGAGTCGGTAGCACCGAACTCAGCAGCATCGCCAGCAGTCGCAGTCATGGTCAATGCTGCCACTGTACCCTCAGTGAGGGCGTCTGTTGCGGTTGCGTAGGTGGTACAAACAGTGTCAGAGCCTTGCGTAACCGCGAGTTCAAACTTGTTTGAGCCACCAGTGACAGCCGCGCTCGATACAATCGAAACGCCTTGCAGCTTCCATTCACCAGCTTGACCGTGAGCGACATAGAATGTCTTATCGGCTGCGCCAGAAAGAGAAAAGCTCGTTGAGATAAGATCAGGTGTAGACATATTCTTAGTTCCTTACAGGTTGAACATATAGCGAAGGTTCTTCTTAGTAGCGTCGTCGACGGTAAAGAAAGTCTCTCGCACGGTCGCGACCATCTGGTGCGTTCCGCGTGTGATGTCTTTATCAACCTCGATCTGAGAACCACGCAACTGTCCAATCTTGAACCGGTCGCGATTGACAAGCAACATACCTGAAGTCGCGCCAGAGCCAGTAAACAGGCCAGCCGATGAGTTCAAATCAGCACCCATAAACTCGCTGATGATGATTGGCATTCCGTACACCTGTCCAAGCTGTCCGCTCACGATTGTAGGCTGTGGAAACTTCTCCATCGTTTGCACTTGGCTCATGGTGAGCAGGTGCTTGAAGTATGCTTCTGGACTGGTGATAAGAATCAACGAGCCGTCAACACCGTGCGGACTGTCCAAGGTGGCGCGGTCTGCCATGAGTGTATCAGCGTCAAAGGTACTGCGATCCAATGTGTTGCTCACGTCGGCTGCGCGTGCGCGCAATCCAATCCAAGCGCGACGGTGATCGGCAGAGCCGCCAAGACCGGAGGCTCCCCATCGACTGCGAATGTTCCAGCTTGCAAGCGCGCCCGAGGCGTCGTCCTGGTGCGTACCGGTATCACCGTTGATAATGCTGTCTTCCTCGCCATCAACAAGCGCCTGAACCAACTCAGCGCGCACTGTAGGCAGAACAGCAATGATGCTGTCTTCCTCGGCATCGTCTGACACCTGCGCTCTAACAGCGAAACCAGTTGCGGTGATGGTGCGTTGCTCGGTGACCATGCTGCTTGATGTGTATTGTGCAGGGTCATCGCTCGTCGCAGCCGCTTTGATGTAGGGACGGAATCCACTTGAAAGATAGGGCAAAAGGGTCGTCTTGTTGGGAAGCGTCATTGTGTCAAACGCTGCAGCCACACGACGTTGAGCCGTTAGGTTGCGCTCCAACGCTGGCAACATTTCATCGGGAATCCATTCTGCTCCAACGCCAGCCGAGTCAGCGAATATACGCTGCACTTCTACTGGTGCTTTGCGTGCAATCTCTTGAACCCGTGCGAGGCACTTGGGAGCGCGGCTGTTTCCACTGAGGCTCTTGACCAACGTGTAATCGCTCACAGCCTCTTGAAGGTCTGCTTGCCAGTCACACACCGGAGCATCATTCAGAAGGCCAGGCATGAACGCCTGATCGCGAGTAGCCTCGCCCTTCATACGCACCGACCCGTCAGCGCGACAATACTTCTTGAGCGTAGCGTTTGACGATGTAGTTGAACCACCTGCGCGGTTCTCCATTTCGCTGATACGCTTCTGAATAGCAACCAGGTCAGCCGTCTTCTTTTCGGCGTTTTCCATCAGGTTTCTATTGGCCTTCTTGAGGAATCTGCTCGGCGCGAAGGTCGTGCATCGCCTTCTTGGCTTTGTGTGGTGTTGAAAGGTCAAGTGTTGATTCAGCCATGATTGCTCCAATAGCGGATGTACTCTGTTCAGAGATAGGGGATAGGAAACTACTTGTCAAGCCCGAACATGACGGCCACTGGGTCAGCAGCCTTTCGCCGGGATCTTTTGGTTGGTGTGTTGCTGCGTGGCATGAGAGCAGATCTAACCACCTCGTCATGACCCATCAGTTCAATAATGGTGTCGCGCACCATTGTCCGAAGCACTGCACGCGCGCCAGGGCTAAAAGACTTTTCTTCATCGTCTTCTTCCTCGTCGCCCATGTCGGCCTCTTCTTCTTCTTCTTCTTCTTCTTCGTCGTGACCGGGTTCGTGTTCCTTGTCTTCTTCTTCTTCTTCGCCATACGCCTCTTCTTCGATTTCTTCCTCGTCGTCGTCGGCTGGCGCTGCGTCATATTTTGTGTACGTTACCACGTAGGTATCGTCAGTTTCTTCAACGCTGATAATGTGCTTGAATGTATCTGCACCCATGCCACGCAAAGCAAGCGCCTCGCCGTTCGCGGGTACAGGGACCGCACTGATTTCTAAGAGTTGATTCTGTTCGAATAGCATACCTTTCTCTCCATAGGCCGGGTGATCGGTTGGTAGTTTGTTTCGGGGTGTGGTGCGTCCAGGCTGGAAGCCAACACTGACAGCACTAAGAAATCCATCGCGGAACTGCGCGGCCACCGTTTGACCAAGTGGGTTCGTCGGTGCGTCATCCCACCGGATTGTCGCTACCAGGTTCCCACTGTCGTCGGTAGTTAGCCGCTCGGTCTTTCCGACTGGAGGCGTATTGTAATCGTGACCAAACTGCACCACCGGATTCGCCATATACTTCTCAAGAAGCCACTGGTCACCACCAGCCACCACATCATCATATCGGTCTGGTGTTGGTGTGCTTGCGATCACTGTAGTGGTGGCGCGGGTCTTACCCTTAACGATGGTTGAATAGGCTCGTTTGGTCATGTCTTTACCGAGGGAAGGAATGTGCATCTGCAGTTGATATCAAGGCTACCTACACCGAAGCCACCAGGCGCTGACGCTTTCGCACCATCTACCTCCCAATAGCCGTCATCGCCGCGTGCCACACCATTGAGGTTCGCGTGCGCACTGCGCGCACCTGGTTGAGCCTTCCATTTAAGTTCTAACTCTACGTCGGCTTCTGCAGCCATCTGCTCCCAAGCGTTGACGCCTGCAGCATTGACTGACCGCGTGCTTTCAGTGCGTGCGATTTTAAGCGCACGGCTGGCGTTGAATGCGGGGTTCTCAGGTGCCATCATAGCCTTCTGCATATCAGCAATCGTGTCACCTGCTTCTATGGCAGTCAAGACAATGTTGCGCACCTTGTCTCGCGTGGTGGCTGTGATGCCTGCTTCAATGGTGCCATCGGAACGCACACCCAGCATTTCGGCCAGTTGCTCGTCAACTTGCTTATCTTTGAGGTCGGTGTCATACACGAACTGATCGGCAAGGTCTTCACCCATATCTATGAGCGCAGCATCGGCTCCGCGTGTCCACGCTTCGTCCACCGCATCGCGTAGCGCCTTGTTGAAGATTGGCCGTTCTGCACTGGCTCCCATCAGTGTGTTCAGCCACTCGCCCTCAACCTCGGCGCGTATAACCACGTCGCCCGATGCGGTCATCTTGCTCACTACCTTGGGGATTCGCTTGGCGATGCGCGCTGCGTAGCCGCGCAGGTAACGCAACATAGAAAGCTGAATCTCGTTTTCTACTGGTCCTTGCACCAGGTTCGCCCACTGCTTCCACACTGCGTCTTCGGCCTCGCGGGTAACACCCTCAACCAATGCAGCGAGTTCGTCGTCTATTGGCTGCTCTGGCGCATCGGGGTCAACCTCTGCTGCCGACGCACCTTCAACAATGCGACGAGCCTGTTCCTCGTTTACAGTTGGGAACGCTACACCAATCAGAACCACGGCTGCGTCAGCAGTAATGGCGCCGAGCGCAACCTGCTCCAAGATGGTCAGCAAGCTGGAAACCTGCGCACCGTTCAACGCAGTTGCGGCAAGCGGTTCTTCTGTTGGTGCAGGCGCGTCGGCTGGTGCAGTCGTGTCACCGTCGGCCACTGGTGCGTCCACTTCCCCGTCGGTGATTTGGTCCGGTACTGGTAGGTCGTTGAACCCTTCGTAGGCTGCAGCGTCCTCGGTTGGTATTCCGAGCATCTGCCATTCCATGACGCGGTTGAGGCGCTCGGTTCTGCTTTCCTGCAGGCTTTCAACCTCACTAAAGTCATGCTCAATGGTGACGTCTTCATCACCCATAATGCGCGCCAGCCTGGTGAGTTCGGCATCCACCAGCGCGGCTCGCCCTTGCAGAGACTCCCAATAGAGTTGAAGCTGGTTTCGGCTTTGAGCATAGTTAGCAGTTTCAAGTCCAAGTCGTACCGGTACACAGCCGAACGCTGCGATGGTACTGGCTCGCACAAAGTCGCGCACCTGGCTGAACTCCATTTCGCGTGGTGTGATCTGCAGCTTGTCGAACTGCGCCTGGCCACCAAGTATCAGCACACCCGAGCCACCTGATTTCATCTGATGCTCGTAAGCCGACCTCAACGTCTTAATCTGCTCCTTGCTCCATCGGTCACCTTCTTCTTTAGGTGACAGAATGCCCGAAGGCTGACCGGTTGCGGCTGTACGGCTGGCGAGTTCTGCCTGGTGCTTCTCGGTTGTGAGGTCGTTGTGCAGTGGTTGAACCGCACCTGTTCCCCATAGGTTTGACGGGTCATCACTCCACGATGGCGCGCGTACATGCAACACCACTGAATGATCATACTCGGCTGGTAGGCCGTGGCCACTGTCATAGAGATACTTGTCAGGCTGGCCGTCAGATAACGGTGCAATCTGCACGCGCGACGGGTGCAACCGTATGAGCGCGTCAACGCGGTTACCACTGCCAGCCAACAGAACGAAAGCGTTTCCGGTGAGAATCATGTCGGTGTAAAGCTGGCGACGAAACAGTACACCATTCACTCTCGATGACGGTTGCTTGAGCAACTGCAGAATCGGGTGATCGTTTAGCACCTCGGCGTCGGCACCTGTTCCACGGTACGCCTTGAGCGGAACGCGCGATAGGTCGGTACTCAGCGCCTGGACGCAGCTGTACGGCCAGGGAAACGCGGAGAGTGCAGACATAGCCGCTTTCGGGTCGTACCCACTGCGAAACGCAGTGTCTTCAACAAAGTCGGCTCCAGCACTGTGTTCCAGTTTTCCATCGGGCAACACCTTGACCAGACCCACCGCTTTGAGCAGCGAGGCAAGGAAGCCAGGTCTGACAGTTAGATCGCCCACGACTCAACCATACCTCACGGAGCGTTTCGTGTCCATTCAGCGTGGTTAGCCGACCTCCATCGTACCACTGGCCAGCCTTGCGCAGAGGTAACGCAGCGCGTCCATCGCGTGATCGTTTCGCTTCAATGGAGCGTCAGGCTGGTCTCGTTTGGTGTTTGATGTTGCCCAACTGTAAGACTCAAACTCTTTGATAAGTGGCTGCATCATTGGCGTATCGTGTACCACCAGGTGAGGCCGTCCCTCGGCATCAGGCCGCAATCGTTCACAGACTGTGTTGATACCAGATCGCACCGATCCGCGTCCTTTCTTAGCTGCGTTGGTGGCGATACCATACTCGCGCGACAAGCTGATCCGGCTACCACGGTCCTCGGGGTCTGCCACAATCCACTCAGGCTCAATGTCGTTTAGTTGGCGTATGGCTTCCGCGTGCTGGCGCAGCGTCCATTCACGCTGGTAGTGAAGGCCATACAGGTGAAGCACCGAATCGGACGGGTCAAGCGCGGCTAGAACGTAGGCGAATGGATTGCGGGTTCCAAAGTCAATCGCACCGAAACGCGGCCAGTCATCAGGTGGTGTAAAGCCTTTGACGATATGCAGGTGACGGTGAAACGGGTACACCAGTCCCTCAAGGCTGGTCCAGTCACCACGCGCGCGCGCTGCTCTCTCATGCTCACCATACTGCGCCAGCAACTCACGCAGGTACTCTTGAGGGATGTATGGATTGTCGGCACTGTACAGCGCGTATGATTTACTTCCACGCTCGGGTTGATTAATAAACTGCTCCCACACCCACGTCCGACCCTTGAGTGGTGTCATGGTCATGCAAGTGCGACCAGCGCGGTCAACCAGCCGCATTCGGGCCTCGTTGAATATAGGCTGATCATGTTCCTCGTCCATCCACAGGAAGTCCCAATCTGCACCCTGATATGACCTGGCACGCTGGTCGTTTGATTTGAATATAATGGTCCCACCACCAGGCAACCGAGCAGTCGCTTCACCGTGGCCGTATTGGTTCGACCACCTGGTAGCCTTCGGTAGATAGGTGGTGACTTTGGGACGCTGGACGCGGATGCTGTCGTTACCAGTTAGAGCCGAGCAACACACCATCCCCGGCTCTGCTTGGATGCTGCTGGTGTCGATCTTGTTGGCGCGTGACCACGCCTGCACAACCGGGTGATCGCCTCCAAGAGCATAGGCCACGGCCAGTTGAGCGCCTGCTTCTGTCTTTCCGCTACGGTTACCACCGACCAGAACTGCAGTGGTAACACCCTCACCGAGTGCAGCTTTAACGGCTGTACGTTGCGACGTGCGTGGAAGGTCGTTGTGCCATAGTCGCGCAGCGGTGAGCGGGTACTCTTTCACCAGCCGTTGCAACTGCTCAAACGCGCGGTGAACCTGCGCAAGCTGGTCAGGTGCAGGCACCAGGCTCCCACGTTGCGAAACAGTTGGGAGTCTCCCACACAACGACTGACACCATTTCGCCAGGGTATTCTTCAAAGGCGTCGACCAGGTGTTCGCCTATCAGTTGCGCGATGTTCTCTGCAGTAGGCTGACCGATATGCTCGGGCATGACATACACCTTGTTCCCAAGGTTCTGCAACAATGCACCGACCTCGTCGGCTGGATGAGCCATGTAGCCGTGATCAAGTTCGCCATCAATAAACGATGCTATAACCTCTTTCATAATACCAAAGTCCAACACCATACCTGACGTCGGTGTGGTTGGTAGTTCATAGGTCGCTTCAACTTTATATCGGTGTCCGTGTGCGTGCTTGCACTTACCACCATGCGACGTGACCCTATGGCCAGCATCCCACTCGTATATCCTTGTCACTCTCATTGTCGTTCCCGTGCTTGTTTCAATACCTTGCGCCACCTATGTTGAGCCCTACGCTCCAGCCTGAGATACCACTCTACCTCGGCTCGAAGGTCTTGCGACCCACCTCTAACACTCATGTCACCGTACACCTGCCACCGACCGTAAGCGCACGGTCCAAGTTCCCACGAACTCGCGTCAACGCTGTCGAACGGCCATCCCATCAACACCTTCTCGCTCACGCACCCAAGACCGTGAAGCGGATACGGACCACCAGCTGCTTTCCAGGTGTGAGCGAACACGGTGTCCAATACCCGCGCCAACGTCTTCGGCTTGCGCGCCAGTGGCACCAGTTCTCCCACGTTGACCTTCGGGTACTGTTTCACCAGTGCTTGAAGCTCATGCCACGGAGCGCCAATGTGAAAGCATGGTGTGGCCGGAACACCACGACTCCACATCCATTCAAGGTTGCGCCTTGACTGCTTCCAATCGCCCACCACGTCAAGCGCGACAACCTCGGTGCATTGTGGGTCCGTGCGTAACAGTTCGCCAGCGCGCTCGGTGTACTCAACCAGGTCTATAGCCTTACCGCTATTCATGGCGCTGAACGCACCTGAGTCCAGTATATAGTCGCGGAAGCCATACCGCGCGCGCTGCTTAACGAAGTTCTTCCAGTAGTAATAACTAACGAGCAGTGCAGGGTGATCGCGTGGGTCATCTTGTGGAGCCAAGCCTTTCGCGATTGCTTCTGGTGGGCCTCCCCACGCCAGGCGCAAGGTTGTCATTGATCACCCATCCACAACTCCGCAATCTTGGCCACCGCCATTGATACCGTCATGGCCTCGCATCCTTTGGTTGACCGTAGGTGATCGACGGCTGCTTCGATTGCGTGCCACTGCTTAACTGTAAACACCAGTGGAGCGCGCGTTTGATCATCGTCGCCAGGCGAGCCAACACTATCGTCGAGAGTTCCCGTGTCGGGTAGCTCTGCCGGTTCCCACTCTACGCCTAACAGCATATCAACCTCGTCGGCTGTCCAGCCAAGCACAGAAGCGTCAACGCCTGCCTCCACTATTGCGTCGAGCGTGCTTGATAGGTTTATCAGGTCCCACTCGGCCAACTCGCTTGTCCGGTTGTCGGCAAGTGCATAGGCCATCGCGTCGGTGTCGCTCTCGTCAATCACTATGGCTGTCATGTCGGTCCAACCAAGCGACCGCGCAGCCTGCACCCGTGCGTTTCCAGCACGCACCACCATCCCCTCTTGCTGCACCACAATCACTTGACGTTGCCCGAAGCGGTCCAGGCTGGCTTTGACTGCATCCATGTTCCGTGTAGGGTGTCGCCGCGCGTTATCGGGGTCAAGAGTCAGGTCGGCCAGCTTCACGGTTGTCGTTGTGTGGTTCATGTCATTCGCTCGCTTGCTTGGTGAACAGTGGGTCGGGTATACCGGCATCCTCAAAGCCAGTGCGTCGCACAATGCAAGCGTGACACACTCCGCACGGTTCAGGCGACGAACTGTAACAGGTGCGAGTGATGGCAAGCGCGGCCATGCACCCATCAAACTCGGTCGCCAGCTTTACCGTCTCAGCTTTCGTCAGGGTCATTAGTGGTGTGTGGATTGTGAAGTGGTCGGGGTCGCCATACAATCCAAGCCCAATCGTCGGACCCATACTGTCAATGAACACCTGGCGACAATCGGGGTATCCAGTCCCGTCAGCCTCGCACACACCTGTCACCAGGTGGCGCGCGTCGATCTTGGCTGCGTGGTTAGCCGCTACGCTTAGGAGGAGGATGTTGCGGGCAGGTACGAACGTCGGGTCTACGCCTGTCGGCATATCCTTGGGAGCGTCATAGGTTTCTAAAGGTGTGGCGCTCACCAAGGGACTTGACCCACCAAGAACACCAGGCACATGAATGACGTCAAGCGGAACACCAGCTGCAGCCGCAATCGCAATCGCCGCATCAACCTCCATAGAGTGTCGCTGACCGTAGTTGACACACACAGCTTCAACCTCGGTGAACTTATCCAGCGCCCAATAGAGGCAAGTGGTGGAGTCTTGTCCACCTGACAATAGAACAACCGCTTTCATTTGTGGCCTCCACTTAAGTTCCAAAACTCGGCTCTCACCTCTGGCTCTCTAAAGTTACCAAGCAACACCTCGGTTGACATGGTGCCAGCTTTGCGCACGCCACGACACACCATGCACTGATGAACCGCGCTCACCCTTACACCCACACCCATCGCGCTCGTTTGAT
>TARA_R110002020_G_scaffold66605_5_pt1 | contig 12844 bp, 8 predicted proteins | sample TARA_R110002020 | Tara Oceans TARA_R110002020 (sample SAMEA4396489) | marine metagenome | biome: Westerlies Biome; feature: [MES] marine water layer (ENVO:01000295) within the mesopelagic zone...; material: water (ENVO:00002006), including particulate matter (ENVO:01000060) such...
CGCCGGTCCAGTTGTGGAAGTACTCGTGGGCGATGACGCTCTCGATGCCGGCATAGTCGACGTCGGTGGCGCTGCTCGGGTCGGCCAGGATGTACTTGTCGTTGAAGATGTTGAGGCCCTTGTTCTCCATCGCCCCCATGTTGAAGTCCGACACCGCGACGATCATGAAGATGTCCAGGTCGTACTCGCGCCCGAACCGGACCTCGTCCCAGCGCATGGAGCGCTTGAGGCTGTCCATCGCCCAGCCGCAGCGGTCCTCCTTGCCCTTCTCCACGTAGATCCTGAGATCCACGGTGCGCCCGGAGGCAGTGACGAAGGTGTCGGAGATGCAGGCGAGGTCGCCGGCAACGGCGGCGAACAGATAGCTCGGCTTGCGGAACGGATCTTCCCAGACGACGAAGTGGCGGCCGCCCTCCAGCTCGCCATCTTCAACCGGATTGCCGTTCGACAGCAGCACGGGGACCTGATCCTTCGGGCCCTCCAGCCGCGTCGTGTAGACCGACAGCACGTCGGGGCGGTCGAGAAAGTAGGTGATCCGGCGGAAGCCTTCGGGCTCGCACTGGGAGCAGTAGGTGCCGCTGGAGCGGAACAGCCCCATCAGCTCCGAATTGCCCTCCGGATTGATCTCGGTCTCGATGGTCAGGCTGAACGGGCCTTCCGGGGGGCGCTTCAGGGTGAAGGCATCGGCCGTCGCCACGAAGGCGTCGGCGGCGAGCGGCGCACCGTCGACCTCGGCGCTCACGAAGGTGAGGGCGTCGCCGGCGAGCTCCAGCGGGGTGCCGGGCTCGGTGCCCTCGCGCGGCTCGATCGCAAGCGTCGAGGTCACCTGCGTGCGGGACGGGTCAAGCTGGAAATCCAGCGCGACGGTGTCGATCGCGTACGGGGTCGGGCGGTAATCCTCAAGGCGGACGGTCTGGCCGGTCGGGGTCTTCATCGAGCCTGTCCCAAAAAAGTGACGAGAGGTGTGTTCGACGGTGCGGAGCCGTCCCGGAGCGCGGCGCGCCGGAGGGAGCCTTCGTCATAACGCTCCTGACCCATATCGCGCTAGGCCGCGCTTGCCGGAGCGTGGCCCGCTTCTATAGAGTGCCGCCAAACACGAAAGTTCGATTAGGAGACACACAGCATGACCGCTGCGGCCGATTCCGCGCCCACCCGGACGTCCTCGTCCTTTGCCTGGTCCGACCCCTTCCTGCTGGAGGACCAGCTGTCCGAAGAAGAGCGGATGATCCGCGACACGGCGGCGCAGTATGCCCAGGACAAGCTGCAGCCGCGGGTGATCGAGGCGTATCGCGAGGAGCACACCGACCGGGCCATCTTCAACGAGATGGGCGAACTCGGCCTGCTCGGCGTGACGATCCCGGAAGAGTTTGGCGGCGTCGGCGCCGGCTACGTGTCCTACGGCCTGGTGGCGCGCGAAGTGGAGCGGGTCGATTCCGGCTATCGCTCGATGATGAGCGTCCAGTCCTCGCTGGTCATGTATCCGATTTACGCCTACGGCGACGACAACCAGCGCAAGAAGTATCTGCCGAAGCTGGCCTCCGGCGAGTTCGTCGGCTGCTTCGGCCTGACCGAGCCCGATGCCGGGTCCGACCCGGGCGGCATGAAGACCCGCGCCGACAAGGTCGACGGCGGTTACAAGCTGACCGGCTCCAAGACCTGGATCTCCAATTCGCCGATCGCCGACGTCTTTGTGGTGTGGGCGAAGTCGTCGGCCCATGACGGCCAGATCCGCGGCTTCATTCTCGACAAGGGCATGAACGGCCTGAGCGCGCCGAAGATCCAGGGCAAGCTGTCGCTGCGCGCCTCGATCACCGGCGAGATCGTCATGGACGGCGTCGTCGTGCCGGAAGAGAACCTGCTTCCGAACGTCGCCGGCCTGAAGGGCCCGTTCGGCTGCCTCAACCGGGCGCGCTACGGCATCGCCTGGGGCGCGATGGGCGCGGCCGAGTTCTGCTGGCACGCCGCGCGCCAGTACACCCTCGACCGCAAGCAGTTCGGCCGGCCGCTGGCGGCCACCCAACTGGTGCAGCTCAAGCTTGCCAACATGCAGACCGAGATCGCGCTTGGCCTGCAGGCCGCGCTCCAGGTCGGCCGGCTGTTCGACGACGGCAAGATGGCGCCGGAGATGATCTCGCTCATCAAGCGGAACAACTGCGGCAAGGCCCTGGACATTGCCCGCGTCGCCCGCGACATGCACGGCGGCAACGGCATTTCGGAGGAGTTCCAGGTCATTCGTCACATGACCAACCTGGAGACGGTCAACACCTACGAGGGGACCCACGACGTCCATGCGCTGATCCTGGGCCGCGCCCAGACCGGCATCCAGGCGTTCTCTTAAGACGTCGCCGGATCTGGCCTGCGGAAACGCGGCGCGCCTGGCGGCCCCTCCAGCGCAGGGAGCGGGCAGGGGCCGCGTTTCCGGGGACTGTCTGGTCCGGGGCAGGTGGGGGAGCGTTCAGTCGTGTGGAAGCGCAGGAGACGCGTCGCGGGTCGCGAGCTGGCGACGGTGGATACGTCCTCACGGCAAGACGGTGAAGCGCTCGTCCCCATGCCACGGCCGAAGCCGTCGCGCGGCGGAGGCCGACGAGGGGCCTCGTCGGGCTCTCCCCGCAACCGGCTCTGGCCAAAGATGTCGCTGGCCGCGTTCCTGGCCGGCACGTCGGGCATGCTGGTCGGCATCGCGATCCTGTGCGTGCTGTTCCTGACCGTCGCCGCGAACGTCCGCAACACCTACACCCTACTGAACGAGAGGGCCGTGTTGGTGATGGAAACGCTCGTCGAGCGCATCACCGACAGGGTTTCCAACGTCGAGCCGACGGTCTCGGCGCTGACGCGTCTCTACACGTCCGGCGCCTTCGGGTTCGAGCGGACCGACACCCGCACCGCCCTGCTGGAAGGCATGCTGCTGGCCGACCAGGCGGTCCGCGCCATCGTCATCTACACCCGCGACTTCAATGCCGAAGGCGTCTACCGGGACGACAGGGGGAACGTGGAGTTCACCACCCGGGCGGAGGCGGTGTCCCCGACGATCGAGGACGCATTGCGGGCCATCCGGCTCGGCGACCCGCCGAAATGGGGCGCACCGGTCCACGTGGCAGGCGCAACCTTCATGAATGTCGCCGCACCGCTGTCCCGCAAAGGGCGGCTTGACGGATACGTGGTGGCCGCGGTCGGCATCGACGGCTTCTCTGCCATCGTTGAGGACGTGGGCAAGAAATTCTCCAGCGCCGTCGCGCTGCTCTACGGTGAGGACACGGTCTTTGCCCACACCACGCTGTCCGGTCAGCTGGTGCCGCTCGCCGCGAAGGAACAGAGCCCCACCGTGTCGCTCGGGCAGCTGGACGACCCGATCCTGAGCCGCTTCCCCGACCGCAAGCCGCTGGAGGGCTTCCAGCGGGCGCGCCGGGCCGGGGTTGCGGTTAGCACGATCGCCACCGAGGACGGACCGTTCGTGGTCTCGACGCGGCAGATCTCGGGATACGGGCCGAAACCCTGGAATGCCGTGCTGTTCCAGCCCGACTACGAGGTGATGGACGAGGTGCGGCGGCTTCGTGGCTCCTTCCTCATCGGTCTCGTCCTGCTGGCGCTCTCGGTGGTGGTGGCGATCTTCACCGGCCGCTCCATCGCGCGGGCGGTGGGCCGGATCGCGCCCGAGGCGGAGCGCATCGCGCGGTTCGAGTTCGAGCAGGTCGGGCGCCTTCCGGAAAGCCGGATCTTCGAGGTCGACACCGAGGCACGCGCCTTCAACTCCATGGTCGAGGGGCTCCGTACCTTCTCGCTCTACGTGCCGCGTCAGCTGGTGCACCGCCTTCTGCAGCTCGGCTTCGACGAGGCGACGCGCAGCCGTTCCCAGGAAGCCACGGTGCTGTTCACCGACATCGTCGGGTTCACCGCCCTGTCGGAGCACATGACCGCGGAACAGGCCTCCTGCGTGCTGAACGCCCATTTCGCCGGGCTGGTCACGTGCGTCGAGCAGGAGTTGGGCATCATCGACAAGTTCATGGGCGACGGCATGATGGCGTTCTGGGCCGAGCACGACGTGCCGGACCATGCCGACCGGGCGGTGCGGGCGGCGCTGGCGATCAAGCGGCACGTGGAAGCCTCCGCCGCCCAGTCGCGGGAGAACGGCGAGCTGCCGCTCAGGATCCGCGTCGGATTGCACTCGGGGTCGGTCATCGTCGGAAATCTCGGCGCGCCGGACCGGGTGAACTACACCATTGTCGGCGACACGGTGAACGTGGCCGCCCGGCTGGAGTCGTTCGGCCGCAACATCGACGCGGCCGCCGACGCGATCGTGCTGGCCAGCGAGGAGACGGTGGCCCGGCTGGGTTTCCCGGTCGTGCACGAGCCGGTCGGCACGGTTCACCTCACCGGCCGCGAGGCGCTGGTCGACATCTGGCGGCTCGTCGGATTCGAATCGGCGGCGGCGATCGCTCCGCCGGACGAGGGCGGTTCGCCGGGCGCCTGAGAGGTGCGAACGGCGGGGCGACGGCCGGCCGGCACATCCCTGAACTCGCGGGTTGTGCCGCGTTTCCATCCCCCCGTAGATTAATTCCATCAAAAGACGAAGTTTTCGGGCGGGTCGGTGATTCCCCTTCACCCGAAAATGCTCTAGTTGGACGGCATCCGCTGCCGGGAGAGGGGTCCCCGGCGCACATGCGGATTGCCTGATCGGGAGGGCGAGTGAGCGTCGTATCCATACGGGATCTCTGCATCGAGTATCACTCGGACAGCGGCATCACGCGCGCGGTCGACGGGGTCTCGTTCGACATTCCTCACGCCAAGACGATCGCGCTCGTCGGCGAATCCGGCTGCGGCAAGTCGACGATTTCCCAGGCCGTGATGGGCCTGCTGCCGCCCGCCGCGCAGATCGCCTCCGGCGAGATCCTCTTCACCGATCCCGCCGGCAACGTCGATCCGGTCGACATCGCCGCGCTCGACCGCAACGGTCCGATGATGCGGGAAATCCGCGGCAACCGGATCGCGATGATCTTCCAGGAGCCGATGACGTCGCTGTCGCCGCTCCACACCATCGGCGACCAGATCGGCGAGGCGGCTCGCCTGCACCAGGACATGTCGCGCGAGGAGGCCCGCGTGGCCACCCGCGACATGCTGCGGCTGGTGCAGTTTCCGGATCCCGAGCGCGCCCTCGACACCTATCCGTTCGAATTGTCCGGCGGACTGCGCCAGCGCGCCATGATCGCGATGGCGCTGATCTGCCGTCCGGCGCTGCTCGTCGCCGACGAACCGACCACGGCGCTCGACGTCACCATCCAGGCCGAGATCCTGAAGCTCATCCGCGACGTGCAGGAAGAGCTGCAGATGTCGGTGCTGCTGATCACCCATGATTTCGGCGTGGTGGCCAACATGGCCGACGCCGTGGTGGTGGTCTATCAGGGCCGGGTGATGGAGGCGGGGCCGGTGGAAACGGTGTTCCGCGCGCCCGAGCATCCCTACCTGAAGGCGCTGCTGAACGCGGTTCCGACCTTCCACATGGATGCCAACGAGCGGCTCCGGCCGATCCGGCCGATCGCCCCGAAGATCGGCGGCTTCCTGTCGAAGAAGGAAACCTCGGACGGCAGGGAAGGCGGCGCCGGCGGCGCGCCGCTGCTGGTGGTCGACCGGATCACCAAGTCCTTTTCCCTGCGCCAGAGCGGCTTCTTCTCGAAGGGGAAGGCCAGCTCGATGAAGGCGCTCGACGGCGTTTCCCTGCAGATCCAGCGCGGCGAGTGCCTCGGTCTCGTCGGCGAATCCGGATCCGGCAAGACGACCACGGCGATGGCCGTGATGCGGGCGCTGACGCCCGACAGCGGCAGCGTGCTGTTCGACTCCGGCAAGGGGCTTCGCAACATCGGCGAACTGCGCGGCGCCGAGCTGATGGACTATCGCCGCCGCGTCCAGATGATCTTCCAGGACCCGTTCTCGTCGCTCAATCCGCGGATGTCGCTGAACGAGATCCTGATGGAGCCGATGGTCATCCACAACATCGGCACGCCGTCGGAACGGGCCGACTGGGTGCGCGAACTGATGGCGCTCGTTGGCCTCGACCAGCGCTATCTGCGCCGGTATCCGCACTCGCTCTCCGGCGGCCAGCGCCAGCGCATCGGCATCGCCCGCGCGCTTGCGCTGAAACCCGACCTGGTGGTCTGCGACGAGCCGGTCTCCGCCCTCGACGTGTCGGTCCAGGCGCAGATCCTCAACCTGTTGCAGGACCTCAAGTCGGAGCTGGGGCTGACCTATCTGTTCGTCAGCCACAACCTGGCGGTCGTCGACTATCTCTCCGAGCGCGTCGCGGTGATGTGCAAGGGGCGGATGGTCGAGATGGGACCGACGGCGTCGGTCGTGAACGACGCGCAGCATCCCTACACGAAGGCGCTTCTTGCCGCCGTTCCGGAGGCGAGCCTCGATCACCGGCTCGACTTCGATCATCTGTCCCAGACCCGGGCGTCCCAGCCCTCGGAATGGCCGGAGCCGTACAGGCTCGACGACAGGACCGAACCCGTCCTGGTGGAAGTGTCACCGAACCACTTCGTTTGTGCACCCGGTCTCGCAAGCCCGCCCCTGAAGGAAGCCGTGTGATGTTGCCCCGTCTCTTTCTCGCCGCCCTTGCAGTCGCTGTCGCCGGTACCGGCGCCGTTGCCGAGGACCTGCCCACGCTGAAGGAAACGCCGACGCTCTCCCGCACCCATCCGGAGGGCCTGCCGCCGATCGCCGAGCGCATCCCGGAGGAGCCGCTGATCGTCGACCTGCCGGAAGAGGGGCGTGACACCGGCATTCCCGGCGGCGACATCGAGACGCTGATCGGGCGCAGCAAGGACGTGCGGCTGATCAACGTGTGGGGCTATGCGCGCCTCGTCGGCTACACCGAGGACCTGGAGCTTGTCCCGGACATCCTCGAGGGCGTCGACGTGGAGGACGGCTCGTCGTTCACCCTGCACCTGCGCAAGGGCCACAAATGGTCGGACGGAAAGCCGTTCACCTCCGAGGACCTGCGCTATTACTGGGAAGACATCGTCAACAACAAGGAGCTGACCCCGTCCGGGCCGCCGCAGTTCATGCTGGTCAACGGGGTGCCGCCGGTGTTCGAGGTGCTGGACGAGACCAGCGTCCGCTACACGTGGCCGGAGCCGAACCCGCAGTTCCTGCCGACGCTGGCCGAGGCCGCGCCGCCGTTCATCTACCGGCCGGCCCACTACCTGAAGAACTTCCACACCAAGTACGGCGATCCGCAGGTCATCCAGCAGGAGGTGACGGACTCGAAGGTGCGCAACTGGGCGCAGCTGCACAACCAGAAGGACGAGATGTACGACGCCACGAACCCCGAGCTGCCGTCGCTGCAGCCCTGGGTCGCGTCGGACGAGGGGACGGACCGGCGGGCGATCATGATCCGCAACCCGTACTATCACCGGATCGATTCCACCGGTCAGCAGCTGCCCTACGTCGACCGCGTCATCATGAACGTGTCGGAGGGAAGCCTGATCGCCGCCAAGACCCAGGCCGGCGAGGTCGATCTGCAGGCCCGGGGGCTCGGCTTCTCCGACATCACCGTGCTCAAGCGCGGCGAGGAGAACGAGGGCTACAAGACCCGGCTGTGGCCGATCGCCAAGGCCAACCAGATCACCATCTACCCAAACCTGACCACCAACGATCCGGGCTGGCGGAAGCTGTTCCGGGACGTGCGCTTCCGGCGGGCGCTGTCGCTGGCGATCGATCGCGACGCGATCAACCGGGTCCTGTATTTCGGGCTGGCGCGGGCGAGCAACAACGCCGTGCTCGACGCGAGCCCGCTCTACAAGGAAGAGTACCAGACGCTCTGGGCGCAGTTCGACATCGAGAAGGCGGAGGCGCTGCTCGACGAGATCGGCCTGACCGAGCGGCGTTCCGACGGAGTCCGCCTGATGGAGGACGGACGCCCGATGGAAATCATCATCGAGACCTCGGGCGAGAGCCGCGAGGAGATCGACGCGCTGGAGCTCATCAAAGACACCTGGGCGGAGATCGGCGTCGGCCTGTTCATCCGGCCGAGCCAGCGCGACATCCTGCGCAACCGCGCCTTCTCGGGCGAGTTGATGATGCTGGTCTGGTCGGGCTTCGACAACGGCATCCCGACGCCGGAGATGGCGCCGCACCAGCGGGTGCCGCTGGACACCACCTTCTACGTGGGGCCGGCGTGGGGCGCCTACGTCATGAGCAAGGGCGAGAGCGGCGAGCAGATCGACTACGAGCCGATCCAGCAGCTCTACCAGGCCTACCAGGACTGGCTGCTGGCCACCGACGGCGAGGCCATGGGCGCCAAGTGGCAGGAGATCCTGCACATCCACGCCGACCAGCAGCTGACCATCGGCACGGTGGCCGGGGTGCGGCAGCCAGTGGTGGTCAAGAACAGCCTGAAGAACGTGCCTGAGAAGGGTGTCTATGGGTGGGATCCGGGCGCTCAGTTCGGTATCTATCGGATGGACGAGTTCTTCTTCGGTCAGTCGGAGTAGGATCACCCGCAGGGTGTCTGCCGCGCGCCGGGACAGGAGCGCGCGGCGGACGGATCGCCGGCGGCTTTCCGCCCGACCATCACATTCACCGGCCGGCACTCTTTTCCCGGAGACGGTTGAGCGACAGCGAGATCATGGGCGTCTACATCCTCAAACGGCTGCTGACGATGATACCGACGCTGTTCGTCATCAGCTTTCTCATTTTCTCCATCATCGAGCTGCCGCCGGGCGACTATCTGTCGAACCAGATCGAGCAGCTGCGCATGCAGGGCGAGTCCGCGGCGATCGCGCGCGTGGAGTTCCTGCGCGACCAGTTCGCGCTCGATAAGCCGTTCATCGAGCGCTACGGCATCTGGGTCGGCATCTGGCCGGGCCCGAACGGGTTCGACGGCTTGCTGCAGGGCTACTGGGGCTGGTCGTTCGAGTTTCAGAAACCGGTTCACGAGGTGCTGTCGGGAACGCTGCTCCTCACCGTCGTGCTGAACTTCGCGACCGTGCTGTTCGTCTACATCGTGTCGTTCCCGATCGGCATCTACTCGGCCACCCGGCAATACAGCTGGGGCGATTACGGGTTCACTTTCCTCGGCTATCTGGGCCTGGCGACGCCCAACTTCCTGCTCGGCCTGATCCTGCTGTTCCTGGCCAACCGGTGGTTCGACCTGTCCATCGGCGGGCTGATGGACCCGCAATATGTCGACCAGCCGATGAGCATGGCGAAGCTGGGCTCCATCCTCGGCCACCTGATCGTGCCGACCATCGTGATCGGTACCGCGGGCACGGCGGCGATGATCCGGCGCCTGCGGGCCAACCTGCTCGACGAGCTGCACCGGCAGTACGTGACCACCGCGCGGGCAAAGGGGCTGAAGGAGAACAAGCTGCTCCTGAAGTATCCGCTGCGAATGGCGCTGAACCCGTTCATCGCCGACATCGGCAACCTGATCCCGTCGCTGGTGTCGGGCTCGGTGATCGTTTCGGTGGTGCTGAACCTGCCGACGGTGGGACCGGTGCTGCTGTCGGCGCTGCAGTCCCAGGACCAGTTCCTGGCCGGCTTCATTCTCCTGTTCGTCGCGGTTCTCACGCTGATCGGCATGCTGATTTCCGATCTGCTGCTCGCCGTCCTCGATCCGCGGATACGGCTTGGAGGCCAGGCGTCGAAATGAGCCACCTGTCACCCATGACCGAGCACTACGTCGACCGCGAGGCGTTCGACCCGCAGGAAGCCGAGACGCTCACGCCGGAGCAGGAAAGCTTCTATCAGGCCTCCCAGTGGCAGATCATCTGGTGGCGCTTCAAGCGCCACAAGTTGGCGCTGTGGTCGGGCGTCATCCTGATCCTGTTCTATCTGTGCGTCCCGTTCGCCGAGCCGATCGCGCCGTACGATCCGAACACCCGCGACAACAACCATCTCTACGCGCCGCCGCAGATGCCGCGCCTGTTTCACGAGGGACGATTCGTCGGGCCGTTCGTCTACGGCTTCGAGTCCACGGTGAACCTGGACACCCTGCAGTGGGAGTACACGACCAACCGGTCGGACGTTCAGAGGCTGCGCTTCTTCTGCCAGGGCGACGACTACGAGTTCTGGGGGCTGTGGGAATCGCGCTTCCATCTGGTCTGCCCGGCCAAGGGCGGCACCTTCTTCCTGTTCGGCACCGACCGGCTCGGCCGCGACGTGCTGTCGGGGCTCGTCTACGGGGCGCGGCTCTCGCTCACCATCGGCCTCGTCGGCGTGGCGATCTCGATCTTCCTGGGCATGTTCTTCGGCGGGCTCGCCGGCTACCTGGGCGGCATCGTCGATTCCGCCATCATGCGGCTGATCGAGATCCTGCGCTCGCTGCCCGAACTGCCGCTCTGGATGGCGCTCTCGGCGGCGATCCCGGTCACCTGGAGCCAGCTCTGGGTCTATTTCGGCATCACTGTCATCCTCGGGCTGCTCGACTGGCCGGGGCTCGCCAGGGCGGTGCGCTCCAAGCTCCTGTCGCTGCGCGAGGAAGAATACGCCCGGGCGGCTGTGCTGATGGGCGCGCCCGCGGGCCGGGTCATTCGCAAGCACCTGCTGCCGGGCTTCACCAGCCACATCATCGCCTCGACGACCCTGTCGATCCCGACGATGATCCTCGGCGAGACGGCGCTGTCGTTCCTGAACCTCGGCCTGCAGCGGCCGGCGGTGTCGTGGGGCGTGCTGCTGAACGAGGCCCAGAACATCACCGTGGTGACGGTCTATCCGTGGCTGATGGCGCCGGTGATCCCGGTGATCATCGTGGTGCTCGCCTTCAACTTCCTGGGCGACGGCCTGCGCGACGCGGCGGACCCGTACAAGCACTGAGGGCGGCACGATTGCGGCCGTTGCCCAGCCGCGCGGGGCGGTGCTATCAAGCGGCGAACCCCGCGTCGCTGCGGCGCGGTTGCATGACACGGACATCGGAGACCGGAACATGTCGGTGGATTCTGGCACGGTGAAGCACGTCGCCTCCCTCGCGAGGATTGCGGTGACGCCGGAGGAGGCGGAGCGGCTGACCGCCGAGCTCAACGGTATCCTCGCCTTTGTCGACGAACTCGAAGAGGTGGACGTGACCGACGTGCCGCCGATGACGGCGGTCGTCGCGACCTCGATGAAGATGCGCGAGGACAAGGTCACCGACGGCGACCGGCTCGACGACGTGATGTCCAACGCGCCCGACAGCGAGGACGGCTACTATCTCGTGCCCAAGGTGGTCGAGTAGCCGGGTCGCGCCGCAAACCGTGAATTTCGACGATCTCGTCCGTCCGCGCGCCCGGCGCGGGGCGGGCGCTCTGGAAAGGACCTCCACGTGACGGATCTGACCGCGCTATCGCTGTGCGACGCCCGCGACGGCCTGGCCGCCGGCGACTTCACCTCGAGCGAGCTGACCGAGGCCTACATTTCGGCCATCGAGGCGGCGCGCGGGCTCAATGCCTTCATCCTGGAAACGCCCGACGCGGCGCGGGAGATGGCTGCCGCCTCCGACAGGCGCCGCGCCGAAGGCAAGGCCGGGGCGCTCGATGGCGTGCCTTTCGGCGTGAAGGACCTGTTCTGCACCAAGGGGATCGCGTCGACGGCGGCGTCGAAGATCCTCGGCAACTTCGTGCCGCCCTACGAATCCACCGTCACCGACAATCTCTGGAAGGCCGGCGCGGTCCTGCTGGGCAAGCTCAACCTCGACGAATTCGCCATGGGCTCGTCGAACGAGAATTCCGCCTACGGGAACGTGATCAACCCCTGGCGTGCCGAAGGCGACGACACCCCCCGCACCCCCGGCGGATCGTCGGGCGGCTCCGCGGCGGCCGTGGCGGCGCACCTGTGTGCGGCCGCGCTCGGCACCGACACCGGCGGCTCGATCCGCCAGCCGGCCGCGCTGACCGCGACCGTGGGGCTCAAGCCCACCTACGGCCGCTGCTCGCGCTACGGGATCGTCGCCTATGCGTCCTCGCTGGATCAGGCGGGACCGGTGGCGCGCACGGTGCGTGATGCCGCGGCCATCCTCAACGTCATCGCCAGCGTGGACGACAAGGACACCACGTCCGTCGACATGCCGGTGGACGATTACGAGGCAGCCGTGGATGGCCCCATGAAGGGGCTGAAGATCGGCATTCCGCGCGAGTACCGGGTGGACGGCATGCCGGCGGAGATCGAGGATGCCTGGCAGAAGGGCGCCGACTGGCTGCGCTCCGCCGGCGCCGAGGTGGTCGAGATCTCGCTGCCGCACACCAAGTACGCGCTGCCCGCCTACTACATCGTGGCGCTGGCCGAGGCCTCGTCCAACCTCGCCCGCTATGACGGCGTGCGCTACGGCGTCCGCGTGCCGGCCGACGAGATCGCGGAGATGTACCAGAGGACCCGCGCCGCCGGCTTCGGCGACGAGGTCAAGCGCCGCATCCTGCTCGGCACCTACGTGCTTTCGGCCGGCTACTACGACGCCTACTACCTGAAGGCCCAGAAGGTCCGCACGCTGATCAAGCGCGATTTCGAGGCCGTGTTCGCCGACGGCATCGACGCGGTGCTCACGCCGACCACGCCGGGCGCCGCGTTCCCGCTCGGCGCCAAGACCAGCGATCCGGTCGAGATGTATCTGAGCGACGTGTTCACGGTGCCGGTCAACATGGCGGGCTTGCCGTCCATCGCGGTCCCGGCCGGCCTGTCGGCGGAGGGGCTGCCGCTCGGGCTGCAGCTGATCGGCCAGCCGTTCCGCGAAGCCGGGCTGTTTGCGCCGGCGCGCGCGCTGGAGGAGGCCGCGGGCTCCTTCACGCCGTCGAAGTGGTGGGCCTGAGCCGCCGGGCGTTCTTCCCCGTCCGGCTGGGCACGTCGCGCCGGCCCAATGAAAAAGGGCGCTGTCCGACCGCAC
>TARA_R110002020_G_scaffold225717_9_pt1 | contig 12836 bp, 13 predicted proteins | sample TARA_R110002020 | Tara Oceans TARA_R110002020 (sample SAMEA4396489) | marine metagenome | biome: Westerlies Biome; feature: [MES] marine water layer (ENVO:01000295) within the mesopelagic zone...; material: water (ENVO:00002006), including particulate matter (ENVO:01000060) such...
GCCTGCAATCGCTGCTGCGAGCAACGGTTCGACAGGTCGAGCTTCGGTTCCCCCGGTCGTGACGAAGGCGCCGCCGCTGCCGACCGCAGCTGCTGCCCCCGCGCCGACCAGTGGTCCTGGCCTTCCCCCGCCTCCCTCGGCTGCCCAGTCGATGACGCGGTGAAGAGTCTCGGTGTCCCGTAGCTTCGGCTACGGGATGCCCGAGCGAGTCAAACTATGTTGATCACCCCTAAAGAAGCTGCACTTCGTACACCTCGGGATGCCTCGGGGCGTGCTCATATTGTCGGGTTGTCGGGGGGCAAAGACTCGACAGCTTTGGCGTCCCGATTGCAGCAGGTTCAGCCTGATACTCCCTTCACGTTTTTCTGTACACCTACAGGGGATGAGCTTCCGTCGATGACGGCTCATTGGGCTCGTCTTGAGTCTCGATTTTCGCCTGCCCCCTTCTTTCATCTGCAAGCCAAGGATCGAAAAACGGGAGGGTTCGTCTCTCTCAATTCATTGATCAAAGGGTTCGGCTCGCTTCCCAACTGGCGGCAGCGTTGGTGTACGCGCATCCTGAAGATTCAACCTGCTGAAGCGTACATGCGTATCCTTCAGCTCAATGGTCCTGTCACTATGTACGTGGGACTTCGGGCAGACGAAGCAACGCGGCAGGGTCTATACGCCGAAGACCTTGATGTTCAGTTCCCGCTCCGTGATTGGAAGTGGGGTCTCGATGAGGTCTTGGGCCATTTGGCTGAACAAGAACTCATTATCCCCGCGCGCACAGACTGTGGTCGCTGCCTGTACCAACGTCTCGTTGAGTGGAAGATTCTAAGCGAGGAACATCCAGACATCTACGAGGACGCGATTAAACAAGAGGACTCGACAGGTCACACTTTCCGTTCCCCTGGGCGGGACACCTGGGCCGCCGACTTGCGTACGTTGCGTAAGGAATTTCGCAGCGGTCGAAAGGTGCGCGGAGAGGACAAGTTTCGGGAAGCTCGCGAGGCTGGAGCTTGTCGTGTCTGCAGCCTTTAACTCTTCACTTTTGTTGCTTCGTCCACAGCAGGTACCACAGCAGGACAGCGAAGGACCAAGCCCAGAGTCTCCTGACATCATGCCCCGACACCGTCCACAATCCAATGGAGGCCACAAACATCAGGATGACCAACATCGTGGTGTCTGGAGCTTTCATGCGTAGAGCATATCGCTGCATCCTGATGGACCCTCCGTGGCAAGAGCGGGGAGGGGGAAAGATCAAACGTGGTGCTGACCGTCATTATGACGTGTTGCCCACGAGAGAGATGCCCCGAGTCATCTATCGCAGCGGCGTCTTCACGCCACACCCCGAGGGGTGTCATCTGTGGATGTGGACCACAAACACTTTTTTACCCGACGCGTTGTGGTTGATCGACGCGCTGGGGTTTCGTTACATCACCAACGCCGTCTGGGTCAAAGACCGGATTGGTCTCGGTCAATACCTGAGAGGTCAGCATGAGCTCCTCCTGCTCGCCGTCAAAGGGTCTGGCCCTTCAGCTCGTACGGAGCTGAGGAATATCCCCAGCGTCATCATGGCTCCCCGGTCGAAGCATTCAGCTAAGCCCGAAGAGTCGTACAGATTGGTGGAGGCGAGGTCCGAAGGGCCTCGTCTCGAAATGTTCGCGCGCACCCAACGTGTGGGTTGGTCTGCGTGGGGAAATGAACTGGCGGCCCCTGGTTGGGCCGCCGCTACGTGAGGCGACAATGAAGGTCAGTATCAAAGACTTCAACATCAATATGCAGATCAAAAACCGGGGCATTGAGCTTGAGGTGCGCACTACCTCGGGCGACCACCTTGGTGACCTTGTAGTCAGCAAGACGAAGCTCATCTGGTGTCCCGGGAAGACGACTCGAAAGAACGGGTACGCCATCTCGTGGGACGACTTCATCGCCTACATGGAAGCAGATGAGGGCTGACCCTCGAGACTGCGGCGCTCGTTGTGGGGAGTGTCCGCTTGGGCCGACTGGTGTCTTGCGCAAAGACAAAGACGATGACTGGTCGCCAGTCGGTCCCGAGCTTCACCCCCAAGCGAAAGTGCTCGCTGTGGCTGAGTCTCCCGGTCCTGAGGATGTCCAGTATGGACGACCCCTCATGGGCAGGGCAGGCGGCGCGTGGGCTGCGGCTCTCGCAGCGGCAGCTCGTAGCCGTGTCGAGGTAGACCTCGTCACAGTCATCGGGTGTCAACCTCCGGGTCAGCCCTCGGGTGCTTGGTCTCGCATGACGAAGAAGCTGGACCAGATGAACAAAGCGCGGGCGAAGAAGGGGCAGGAGTCTATCCCTCATCCCATGACCTGCTGCCGCCCTCGCCTGCTCAAGATTGCGGAGCAGTACGCCAACGTCATTACCCTGGGTCGGGTAGCGACCATGGCTCTCACGGGACGTAACCAGTCAATCCAAGCCGCGCGCGGTGGCCCCATCTGGGTTGACGAAGACTGGGGCATCGCCTCCGAAGAGACGCAATGGCGTCGTGTGTTCCCGATGCTGCATCCATCCTTTGTCCTGCGCGCGCCTGCATGGCGGCATGTCCTTCATGCAGACGTGGGCAAGGCGTTTCGGTGGTTCAACGATGAGCTGCGGTGGGTGGACCCCGACATCGTCTGGCGCCCCTCCCCGCAAGAGCTTAAGGATTTCCTCGCGCAGCCTGCCCCCTATTGGACGTACGACGTCGAGACGGATGGTATCTCAGCGATGGAGTGCGGGCTGCGCACAATTGCTATCGCTATCCCTGACTTGGACTCGGAGAACCGAGTCGCTAAACCTGAGAGCGGTCGAGACGTTCAGCAGGTCAGCCAGTCGATAGGCATCACTCTCAAGACCGTGAAGGGCGCCCCTTGGTACGAGCCTGATGACGAGGCGGCTATCAAAGACATCCTGCGTACTGCGTTCACAGATGGAAGAACATGGGTCGGACACAACGCAGGCTACTTCGACCGGATGGTGATCGAATGTCACCTCGGGATAACCGTGGCACCGCTCGTCGATACGCTCTTCCTCGCACGGTTTCGAGCACCCGACTTGCCCAAAGGCTTGAAGACTGTCGGGTCAATCCTCACCGACGTTGAGCGGTGGGAGACCACGGAGAAGGGCGACAAGATTTCGACGGGCGCACAGGGCGACGACGAGCTCCTGCGCTACAACTGCATCGACGCAGTCGTGAACGCTCGCATCGTGCCGCCACTGGTGGAAGCTACCGAATGGTCGGGGGCGTTCCGAGACCTGCCTGAGTGGGCGCGTCCCGCTGGGTGGGGGGCTCACCCCTGGAACCTGAACGAGGTAGACCACGCCACCCAAGACATGTGCGTGCGCATGCACCAAGCGGGCATCTGGGTCGATCAACGCACACGCATGGACCTGCAGATTCATTTTGAGCTGTCCGTCAAGAAGCGCTTGGCTCATCTGCAGTCACTGGTGGCCCCTGACTTCAACCCAGGTTCGGCTGACCAAGTCCGCCACCTGTTCTATTCAGTCTGGAATCTGGGCGTCCCCGCTCAGATGGACACTCGTGAGTTCTACACAGAGTCTGGGCTGCCGGGTACTGGTGACGCCGTACTACGAGCGCATCTGGCGAGCGGCAACTTGAGCGCCGACCAGCAAGCCATGGTGAAAGAGCTGCGTCTCTACCGCCGAGAGCGGAACAAGATTCTCGGTACGGTGCTTCTCCCGATGCAGCGTCGGGACGTCAACGAGAAGAAGGGGCTGGTTCGCGACGATGGGCGCGTGCGGTCGAACTGGAATGCGCATGTCACCAGCGTGGGTCGCCTCTCCTCGAGCGGCCCCAACCTCCAGAACATCGGCAACCGAAAGGGTCAGGGTCAGCTGAAGAGCATCTTCGCGGCACCCCCGGGGCGCATCTTCATCGGCGCTGACTTGGACCAAGCTCACCTCAGAATCACAGCGAGCTACTGGCAAATCCCCCGACTGCTTGAGTGTTTCGCTGAGGGTAAGGACCCGCACAACCTGTTGGCCCAGGACATCTTCGGAGACAAGTTCAGCAGCGCAGACGGCTGGGGGCCTGAGGGTTTCTCTCTTGAGCGCAAGCCCACGAAGGGTGCGGCCAAGTCCATGCGCGACATCGTCAAGACTTTCCGGTATGCGTCGATCTACTGGGCTGACCCGAGCACTGTCTGGCAGGTGTTGACCTCCACAGAGACAGACGACGGGAAACTCCCCTACCTCGGCTTCGATGTCCGAGAGGTCCGCTACTTCCACGAGCAGTGGCTCAAGGCTGAGCCTGAGTGGCTCAGCGCATGGTCCGACATGCTCGACCTGTACCGTCGCCAGCACTTCATGGAAGAGCCTGTGCTTGGTCGTCGTTCAGGTCCGCTCAGCGATGGGAAGAAGAACGAAGTGGTGAACTACCCCATCCTCTCCGCTGAGTCGTCGTTGATGCGGATTGCCGAGCACGCTGTGATGGAAGCCTTCCCCTATGACTTCGGTGGTCCTGGGACGGGGATGATTCACCAGTGCCATGACTCAGTCTGCGTTGAGGCCCCCCTCCCTGAGGGGCTGCCCCCTGACTGGCGTCCGGTGAAGGGCGAACCGCTGCCCCGTAAGATTGAAGAGATGCGTCGTCAGGTAGAGGAAGCCATGACGATTCATGTTCCCCAATGGAGCGTCCCCCTCACCGCTGAGGCTGATGTGGGTCGCACACTCAAAGACGTATAGGAGGCGTGATGCCGATCGCTCGTTGGTTCTTGGCGCATAAGAAGGGAGAGGAAGACTCCACGTTGAAGGACTGGACTACTCAGCTGGTGAAGCAGCTGAACTACGATGGCTGGGACGTCATCGTTATCTCAGGAAAGCAGGACTATGAGACACGAGCTCACTCGTTAGGGGGCTGGCGTCGTTGGTGTCAGGACGTGCCGAAAGGTTGCCATTACGACAACTCTCCGCTCTTCCACGGAGTTATCGTTCCTGTGGAGTTGGACGAGCCTCACATCGGTAGAGCTACCTCAACTCTGGTTGAGGGGTTTATGGATTCATGTAAGCACGCCTGGGCTTGGAGCCCGACGACAAGGGAGTTTGCTCAAATCTCAGGAGTTGAGTTGTTGGGCAAAGACGATTGGAAGAGCTGGGCAACTTTGTCCTTGCGGGAATAGACTAAAACAGATACCGTCTCGGTAGGAGGTACCATGAAGTACATCAAGCAAGTAACGTCGAACATCAAATCCCCGACAGGCGAAGTGTGGTCTGTCGAACTCGAGCCTCGTACGCTCATCGTGGGGCCGAACACATCTCGGAAGAGCGCCATCATCCAAGCGGTAGAGCTTGCGACGACAGGTGCGGCTGACGATGTCGTTGGGCGCAAGCAGGTCAAGGACAGCTCACTCTTGTTGACGCTCGCTCCTGGCGACGACCTTGTCGCGCAGGTGGTGACGGACACCAACGAGGAGTTCAGCTACGAGTGTCACCGCATCGAAGGCAAGGTCAAGAAGCCGACGACCTCCCTTCCCAAGGGAAGCCCCATCCCTCTTCGAGAGGTTCAGGGGGTTCTGGCAGGATCTGCGAACACTGTGCGGAAAGCACTGCTCAGTTGGTCTGCAGCAGACATCTCCGTGGACGACATCCTCGCTCACATCCCAGCTAACCTGCACGGAGCCTATCGAAGTGCGACGGCGAACATGCCGGGTACACCCGTCGAGCAGCTTCTCGCCTACACTGACTACGCAGGTAAGCAGAGCAGAAGCCTCGCGAAAGAAGTGAAGGGCTCTCAAACCATCATCGATGACCTGATGGGGAAGCTCCCGTCTCGTCCGTCAGACCATGACCTTGAAGAGGCACGCCGTGCGGTTGAGTCGTCGACGCAGGGACTCTCCCCTGAAGTGGTCGAGTCAACTCGCAAGGAGCTTCAGAACGCGCAGGAAAGCCTTGACGCCTGGAAGTCGCATCTCGCCGGTCTCGATGAAGAGACCCACGATCGCGCTGTCTCAGCGACGAACCTTCTCACATTTGCCTTGGATCGTAACATGAGTGCGTGCCCTACGTGCTCAAGTGAAGTGGGATTTGACCATCTCACCAACTGCTTCAACTACTACTCGTCGCAGAAGGTCGAAGAGGTTGAGGCCGCTCAGAAGTCCATAGATGGTTGGCAGCTTACCTTCAGCGCGCTCACCGAGACCTTGCGGACTCTTGAGTCGCTGGGTGCTTCTGACTCAGCCGAGGCGCTTCGTCGTCAAGGTGAGCTGGAGCAGGTGCGCGCTCGTTGGGATGCTGTCGCTCAAGCGAAGGAGCGCCAGTCGCTCATCTCGAACGACGTGGGTCAGTACAAGTCAGCGAAGAGCGCATGCGAAGGAGCTATCGCTCGCATCGTGGCCGCGACGACTGAGCCCTTCTGCAAGAAGGTGAGTTCGTTCCTGCCTCGTGGCTGGAACTTCGGTATCGAGGATGCTCGTGTCGGGCTGCTGCGCAACGACCGTCTGCATTCAGCGCTGTCGGGTGCGGAGTGGGCCACAGTGACCACGGCTTTGGCGATGGCTATCTCAAGCTCCGGGCTGCGCATTCTGATTCCTGAAGACCGCGCGTGGGACCCCAAGACTCTCGCGTCGGTGATGCGTGGGTTCTCCAAGTTCGACGGCCAGGTGTTGATGGCGTCGACGGTGCGCCCCAAGGGTCGTACTCCGAAGGGCTGGAAGATCTTCGACATGAACGAGTTCAACCTTGTCGATACGTCAACGGATGAGCCTGAGGAGGCTGAGCCTGAGGTCAAGCCTGAGGTCATCGAGCCTGATGAGGTTATCGAGCGCGTGGTTCATGACAGCTATGAAGACGCGGGGGAGAAGGTTGTTACGTCAGCCACGCTTCGCCGTCGCCGTGCTGCGTCAAAGACTACTGACCCGAACATGACGGCTCGGTCTCGTCGCATCCTGCAGGGTCTTGGCTTTGCTGATGACGACATCGACACGATGAGCACGACTGCCGCAGTGGAGATCATCAACGGTGGTTTGTTGGCTGAGTTCACGAAGGTCGAGTCTGATGGTTCGTTGACTCTCATGAACGGTAGTGACTTGAAGTCGCTTCCTCGTCTGCGATGAACTGCCCTCAATGCGGAGAAAGATCTCGGGTCACCAACTCGAGGACAGCCGACTCCTCAGAAGCATACAACCGCAACATGAAGCTGGTATCGACCATCGCCGATTTCGTCGGTTGGTACACAGCTGACTGGGTCGCGCGCCAGCGAGTGTGTGATTGCGGCTGGTCTGCCATGACAGTTGAGCTCTCTATTGAAGACCTGAGCACTGGGTGGGAACCTCAAATCAACCGCTCCAATGCGCGAGCCTTCAATCCCGTACAGTTAGATCTGACTCATCGAGTGTTCGGTGGTTGACCTACCACCGACGCTTCGCTAAATTCGAGAACCAAGTGGGGCCGCCTCCTTTGAGGTGACGCCCGAAGTGTCTTTGCAAGCTGAATCTGAACGTCCCTGGAGAGCTATGTCTGCTGCAGCTGAACAACACGCCGGTATGGCAATCTTAGTGGCACTGCAGACGCAGCTCGCCGCCGCTGAGAAAGCTGGCCGACCCGCCATCTGGGAGACGCTCCAAACGCCCGACGCGTTGGACCTCCTCGCAGGTGCCTGGCAAGAAGACCCCGACGCGGTCTCCTCTCGCATCGCCGCCATAGGAATGATCCCCGGCTGCACCGCACGCAGCCGAAGCCTCAGCAATACGATTCGTCGGCTGGCGGAAGACCAAACCCGGAGAGACGCACAGCGGCAAGCACAAGCCAACGCCTCGCAGCTGGCGCAGTCTGACCCACTCAGTCAGTGCATTGACGTGCCGCCCACAGTCGTAGAGCCCACCATCATGGCGCAGCTCTTTGTGCCCGCAGGCTATCGCATCGACGCAGGTGGAGTCTACCGGGTGACCCTCAACATGGAAGGGGAGACCGCCCTCAACCGCGTGACGCATGCTCCCATCTTCGTTGCAGCTCGTACCGAAGATGTCCTCACGGGAGAGGCCAAGCGTCAGATTGTCTGGCGAGGTTCCTCCGGTTGGTGCTCTCGCATCGTTGACCGACGCATGATTCTGGACACGCGGTACATCATGGAGCTGGCGAACTTCGATGCTCCAGTGAGCTCAGCCTACGTCGCTAACTTGGTGAGCTACCTGACGGAGTTTGAGGGTGAGAACAGCCACCGCTACCCGGCGATCTACGCTGCGTCTCGGATGGGTTGGTTGCCTGATGGGAGCTTCATCCTCCCCGACCAGTTCGTGTCGGCTGAAGAGAAGAATGTCCTGTACGCTTTAAACGCCCCTCCAGGGCTTGAGATTGTACAGAAGGGCTGGTTGCCCGGGGGAACATGGGAGAACTGGTTGGAGGCCTACAGCAGCGTTTGTGAGTACCCCACGATGATGGCTGCGCTGTACGCCAGCGCGTGTGCTCCTCTCCTCCACATCTTGAAGATCCCTGGCTTCGTCGTAGACATCTCGGGTGAGACCTCGGGAGGGAAGACAACGGCGCTCCGCTTTGCGGCCTCAGTCTGGGGTGTCCCCGCAGAGAGCTACCCCTCGGCGATGTACTCCTGGGACGCGACGAAGGTCTGGTTCGAGCGCACCGCTGGGTTCCTCCACAACCTGCCTCTCATCCTCGACGAGACCAAGCGAGCTAAGAATCCTACGATCGTTCGCGATGTCATCTATGACTTCTGTCAGGGGCAGGGACGTGGGCGCGGCTCAATCGAAGGCACGCAACAGACGCCGACATGGCGCAGCGTGCTCATCTCATCTGGTGAGGGGAGCGCGACGAGCTTCTCTCAGGATGCAGGTACTCGGGCTCGTGTCATCGAGCTGGTGGGTCGCCCCTTGGGCAACGACGCTCCTACTGGCGGGCGTTTGAGTGAAGACCTTCAGATTCTGGTGAGCGAGAACTACGGGCATTTGGGTCGTCAAATCATCGCTTATTTGGTTCGGAACAGGGAGCACTGGGATGACATCCGCAGTGTGTTCTTCGAGAAGCGTGAGCACTACATCGCTCTCGCTCGAGGCCCGGTCAGTCGGAGGCACGCATCGAACCTCGCTGCCCTGGGCGTGGCCGCAGGTATCGTTCATCGGCTGGGGCTGCCGTTGCCTGAGCGCGACCCCTTCCAGTACATGCTTGAGTCTCTCATGGACATCGACAAGGATGCTGACCGTCCGCTGGCGGCGCTTCAAGATGTTGTGTCTTGGTGTGGGGTCAACCGCACAAGGTTTTGGGGAAGGCACGTCACCAACTCCTCGGGTGCAATCGTCATCCCGTCGCAGGGTTGGGTGGGTGCCTGGTCTACTGACGAGTACTGGAAGTACGTCGCTGTCGCAGGCACGTCGTTGAAGGCGCTGCTGCGTGAGTTCGGCTATGACCCGAACGAGATCACCTCTCGATGGGCTGAGCGTGGGTGGCTGCAGACAGGGCACGGGAGAAACGTCTCCCGGCCTGTCCGAGTCGAGACCAACCAAGTCCGTTGCTACTGCATCAAACGACAAGCAGTTGAGCTTTCCATGCAAGATGATGGAGACAGTTGAGTCTTCTGGCTTGAACGACACACCCCCTGGAGGCCCCCTATGTCCGACAATGGACCTACACCGAGTCAGGTACAGCAAGCACAATCCAACATCAGCAACTTGATGGCTTGGATCAACCACCTCCACAACTACGAACAACCTGTCATTGATGAAGTCTACGACCAACTGACGGTATCTTCGGCGCACGATCCGGGCCAAGACTTCATCACCGCGATGATGGAGGGAACCCTTAGCAGCATCGGGTCGCTACCCTTTCCTGGCGCGGGTGTGATAGCGGGGTTCACCTCCGCGTTCTTTAGCGCCTACTCCAAGAACACACCGCCCAGCCTCAAGGCGCAGTTCGCTTCGGTGTGGGCGCGGTTCAACGCTACCTTCCTTCAAGCCAACCAAGACTTGGCTGACATCTATGCCGATGTTGCAGGCCATTGGAGCGATACCTACACCGACCCTTCGGGGAAGAAGTACACCATCTCCCAGATGGGTACCGGTGAAATCAGCATCCCCGCAGACACCTCACCTGAATACCAAACGATGACGGACACTGCGGTGGCTGCGTATCGGGTGACCCTCACCAAGTCTCAAATCGGCGGGAAGTGGAAACTCTTGATAGACACCTGCGGGGTGAACTTCCCTGGTTGGGATGACACTGACGCCAAAAACTGGACCCCGGGTTTCGTCAAGTCGAACCCTGCTTTCTGGGTTCGGTGGAGTCACATTCCTTCTGCCTGTTGCGCTCCGCAATCGGAGCAGGTTTTTGAAGACTTCCTCGGACAAAGCGTTCCCAATATGTTCGATTTCGGCGGGCCTGCCCCCGCATCCTTGATGAACTGGCTTTGCAAGACGGACCAGTTTGGGAACGTCACCAATGCGAATGGCCTCGTCACCCGAGTAGAACTGTTCAACGGGTGGGGCGGGTCATTGGAAAGGGTGGGATTCTGTATCCCCACACCCGCACCACCGGTTGCCGTGGCAGACCCCAGCCAACAAGACGTGCGGGACGCGAAGCAATGGCACAAGCTGTTCAAGAAAAAGAACCGGAAGAAGCTCGAGTGGCAGCTCATCAACCGAGCCTACTCTGACGGAAACTTCTACCGCGCCTTGATGAAGAACCCCCGCGATGCGGTGGCTGGACACTTGGGTGTTCCGTTCCCGCCAGGGGCTTCGGTAGAAATCGTCTGCGAGAAGCCCGCCGAGTACAAGCTGGTGCTTCCCCTCGCAGGCGTAGACTTCACAAAGTTCAAGAAACCAGCCAACTGGTTCCAACGATTGTTGGGCTGGTTCAGGAGATAGCTACTTCGATTCTATTTGAGCTCGGGGTGCTCGACCCGAACCTGACACCCCAGGAGTGAGTTGGATCTCCTTGCCCGCAGCGAAACCTGCGGCGGAGTGACGAGACGAGCCGCCCCAACTGCCCTTAGTGAAATGACGCGTACGTTGCTGGTACCACTCACGCACGGCGCTCTCGCGAGAAAGCACGAGCTCATAGCCCGCCGGCTTCGCGCGGTGTTCACGTCTCTTCAGCTCCGCCAGCTTAAGGCTTAGACCCTTCACCGCTGAACGACGAAACGCGTTGGCCTCTTGCCGGCCTCGGCCTCGATCCCACCACAAAGACTCCGACCGAAGCTTCTTCAGGCGAGCCTTACAAGCAGTGTCAATCTGACGACGAGCCACATCGTACAGGTAACTCACCAGTTCTGCCGTGGACGCGTGGCCGTACACGGTCATGCGTGACGTACCCTTCATGTAGGTGAAGCGGCAACCCAGGTGATAGATCAAAACCTGGGCAAGCTCTCTCTTCCACCACATGCAGCGACCATACTTGTTCTCCGTCAAAAGGAACTCGTACGCCCCAAGCGGGTCGACCTCTTCTACGTTCAGCTCCTCCATGGAGATGGCGTGGTCAAGCATCAGCTTGCGCGCCAGTCGAGCTGCAACGTCTGCCTCGTTACCCTCTCCTCGTTCAGCCATTGCCTGTAGCTTCTGAATCTTCTCGATGATGTTGCTCATGCTTTCGCTCTTAGGTTGCGGACGACACGCAACGCGTCATCGCGCGCGGCCCCCAGGTTGTGTGAAATTCCGCAGCAGTCCAGCACGTTGTCTTGGTAGACAGTCCAGACATTGACACCGCAGTTGGACCACCACTCAGTTGTGTAGCTGCGGCCATTCGACTTCGTTGTTGATGTCCCGACTCCCGTACTACCGGCTCGGTTCTTGATGAACATCAGCACGATGTCGCTGACGTTCAGGCGTGCGTTGTTCCGCACGTAGTTACGTTGCCTCTTCATCCCATCTCCAAGTCCAGCAAGAAGCTGGGCGTTGAGTCGCCGACGTAAGCTCCGAGGGTGTTGAAGTTCAAGTACTCCATCACGCTCTCGTAGCTGGCGCCGTCTGCCATCAGAATCTCCGCGCATTTCTTGACGGAGTAAAGAGCGCGATACCGGATGCCTCGACTTTCAAAGGTCTGCTGCACCCCGATGAGCGCGTCGCTCAATTCGCCGTGAAGGAGGGTAAGCTCTACGCCATCCTCCGCCAGCTCTTCCACCAGTTCCCTCGGACTCATCACTCCTCCTCCTCTTCTTCAATCTTGGCGACGTAGACCACCGTCCCCCTGGGGCTACAGGCCCAGCGGCTCATCCAGAGCACGAGTTTCTTGGTACTCAACCTCGGCAGAACCACCTTCGTAACGACTACGCCCTGGTAAAACTCGCCGTCTACGAGAACCTCATGGTCGGTGGAGCTGTCCCACTCCAAGTCGGAAGCCTGCTCGCGGGCGAACCGCTTCGCCTTGGTCAGACTACCGAACCAGCGAAATAGGTCGGGATAGTCTTCGGGGAGGTAGTAGGCGTTCCAGGGCTTCATGACGCAGTAGAGGGTCATCACTTCACCTCCTTGTTTCGTAGAAAGACCGCGCTGTCCGTGACGGCAACGGCTTCCTGTCCGGTCGCCTTCCCCGCAGGCACGACGACGATCGCCGTGTCTCCCAAGGCGTTCAGCGCTGCTCGGGCCTCCTCCTCGGTCTCGTGGCGGCTCACAGTCCACCACCCCAGCCGTCTCCGCTGTTGAATCTTGACCGCGTAGAGCTGCCGTCCGAGGCTGTCTGCGGCTCCGAGAACCCGCTCTCGTTCTGGCTCGCTGAGGCGCTGGCTGATGTGCCACTCCACCTCATCCCGGCTCATCTCCGAGAGGTAGACACAGCCGAGTTCCTCCTGGCGGAGCGCTCGTTTCAAGACGTCCAATGTATAGCCCGGCATCACTTCACCCCGAGAGCTTCGGCGTACTTCTTGGCGACGTTTGCCGCGTCGGCGACTGCGAGG
>TARA_R110002020_G_scaffold80747_4_pt1 | contig 12829 bp, 10 predicted proteins | sample TARA_R110002020 | Tara Oceans TARA_R110002020 (sample SAMEA4396489) | marine metagenome | biome: Westerlies Biome; feature: [MES] marine water layer (ENVO:01000295) within the mesopelagic zone...; material: water (ENVO:00002006), including particulate matter (ENVO:01000060) such...
TCACGAAGTTCCCGCCATGGGCCGAGAACACCCACGACGTGCGCAGGATCGCATGAGGCCCCCCTGCCCCGGCAATCGCCTGTTCACCGGCCAGCTTGGACCGTCCATAGGCGCTGAGCGGGGCCGTGGGATCGTCCGGGGCGAAGGGCACGGTGCCCTGCCCGTCGAAGACATAATCGGTGGAGATCTGGACGAAGGGAATGCCAAGGGCGGCGCAGGCCCGGGCCATGGCGCCGGGGCTGTCGCCGTTGATCACCGTGGCGGCGGCCTCGTCATCCTCGGCGCGGTCGACAGCGGTGTAGGCGGCGGCGTTGATCACGGCCGTGGGGGCTGCCGCGCGGATCGTGGCGGCGCAGGCCTCCGGGTCTGAGAGATCCGCCTCTGCCCGGCCAAGGAAGGTGGCCTCGGGCGCGCGGCGCTGAAGCTCCTGCGCGACCTGGCCCGTCTTGCCGAAGACCAGCAGCGTCACGATCCCGTCCCCAGCCGCTGGCCCACGCCGGCGCGGTCCTGCAGGGCACGCCACCAGGCCTCGTTCTCAAGATACCATGTCACGGTCTGGGCCAGGCCTTCGTCCAGCGTCACCGACGGCTCCCAGCCCAGTTCGTCGCGGATGCGGGTGGCGTCGATGGCATAGCGCCTGTCATGACCCGGGCGGTCGGTGACGAAGGTGATCTGGTCGGCGTAGGAGCCGCTCTCCTTCGGGCGCTGCGCATCCAGCGCCGCACACAAAGCCTGCACCAGCTCGAGGTTCGTGCGTTCCGCGTTGCCGCCGATATTGTAGGACCAGCCCACCTGCCCTTCCGCCACCACCAGAAGCAGCGCCGTGGCGTGATCCTCGACGAACAGCCAGTCGCGGATGTTCGACCCGTCGCCGTAGATCGGCAGCGGTTTCCCGGCCAGCGCATTGAGGATCACCACCGGGATCAGCTTTTCGGGGAAGTGGAAGGGGCCGTAATTGTTGGAACAGTTGGTCAGCACCACCGGCAGCCCGTAGGTCTCGTGCCACGCGCGGACAAGGTGATCGGCGGAGGCTTTCGACGCCGAATAGGGCGAGCGGGGATCGTAGGCGGTGGCTTCCGTGAACTTCACCTCCGGGTCCGAAGGCAAGGATCCGAAGACCTCGTCCGTCGAGATATGGTGGAAGCGGAAGCTCTCGGGCTTGCCCTGCCGCACCCAGTGGGCGCGGGCGGCCTCCAGCATCTGGTAGGTGCCGGTGACGTTCGTCTCGATGAAATCGCCCGGCCCGTCGATCGACCGGTCGACATGGCTTTCCGCGGCCAGGTGCATCACCGCATCCGGTTGATGCGCCTCGAAAATCCGGTCCAGCGCCGCGCGGTCGCGGATATCGGCCTGTTCGAATGCATAGGCCGGGGCGTCCGCGACCGAGGCCACGTTGTCCAGGCACGCCGCATAGGTCAGCGCGTCGAGGTTCACGACCTCATGCCCGGCGGCAATCGCCTGCCGCACCACGGCCGAGCCGATGAAGCCCGCGCCCCCTGTGACCAGAAGCTTCACGCCGTGGGCTCCCATGTGAAGGGGCTGTCGAAATCCTTCAGGAACGGCGCGGCCTCGTCCTTGGCCGACAGGACCGCGTCGCCGACATCGGGCCACTCGATGCCGATATCGGGATCGTTCCAGCGCACCGCGCCGTCGCACTCGGGCGCGTAGAAATCGGTGCACTTGTAGATGATCTCGCTGTCGGGTTCGAGCGTCATGAACCCGTGCAGGAACCCCGCCGGCACCAGCAATTGCTTGCCGTTCTCGAAGCTCAGCTCCACCCCGTGCCACTGGCCGTAAGTCGGGCTGCCCTTGCGCACATCGACGGCCACGTCGAAGATCCGGCCCTTCCCGCAGCGCACCAGCTTGTCCTGCGCATGGGGGGGCGCCTGGAAATGCAGGCCCCGCACGGTGCCGGGCGTGGACGACAGGGAATGGTTGTCCTGCACGAAGACCATGTCGATCCCGTGATCGGCAAAGCCTTTCGCATTGTAGCTTTCGCTGAAGAAGCCGCGGGCATCGCCGAACCGTTTCGGGACGATCTCCCAGACGCCTTCCAGCGGGGTCGCGGTGAAATCGGCCATCGGCGCTCCTTGATCGCGGTCTGCATTGCGGTCGGGCATCGCGGTCGGGCCTCATCCGGGGGCCCGATCGGGGCTTGTTATGAGGGACCCACCCCCCGGATGTCCAGACCGAAGGCGGGGCGGCCACAGCCGGGGCCTCCGGTCCCGCATCCTTGCCTGCATCGCTTGACAGTGCCCGGGCCGCCTGCAAGGTCAGGCTCCATCCGAAACGGCCTTTCCCGGAGCGCCCTTGATGCTCACCCTGCAGCACTTTCTCCTCCCCGATCCCGCGATCTGCACCGAGGAGGCGCTCTATTACCATCCCCGCGGCCCCGTGGGCTGGGACACGGACAGCGGCGCGCTGATCATGGGGCCCGGCGCAGGCCTGGGCTTCGGCAGCTATTTCAACCTGTTCTCGCTGGGCAAATGGGCCACGGCCTGCACGCTCGACGGGCTGTTCGTGGAACTCGAGGGCGAGGGCCGGATGCAGCTGCGCGTCATCCGCGCCATCCCCGAACAATCCTGGGAGATCGTGACAAGCGCGGTCGTCACCCTGGCCCCGGGCCAGCCCCACGCGATCGACCTGTCGGCGCTGCTGGACCGTGACGCGATCGACGGCAACGTGCTGTTTCTCGATGTCACCAATCTGGGCGCTGACGCGCGCTTCATCGCCGGACGCTTCGCCACGAAGACGGTGCCGGCCGAATGGCCCGCGCTGACCGTGTCGATCACCACCTTCAAACGCGAGGAACAGGTGCAGGAGACCGTCGCCCGGCTGGAAGCGTTCCTGCAGGGCTACGAGCATGGGCCTAACATCGCCGTGCAGGTCGTCGACAACGGCCAGAGCGCGGAGATCCCGCCCTCGGCCCATGTCCGGCCGATCCCCAACCGCAACCTGGGCGGCGCGGGCGGCTTTGCCCGGGGGCTGCTGGAGGCGCAGGCGGCCGGATCGACCCATTGCCTGTTCATGGACGACGACGCGTCCTTCCACATGGAAAACATCGCGCGCGCCTATGTCTTCCTGGCCCTGGCCCGCGATCCGAAGGTCGCGCTGGCGGGGGCCATGATCACCAATACCCACAAGTGGACGATGTGGGAGAACGGGGCCTATTTCGACGGCTCGTGCCATCCGCTGGCCTGCGGCACCGACCTGCGCAACCCCGCCAAGGTGGTGGAGATGGAATTCGACAGCATGGTGAACCGGCCCGCCACGCTTTACGGCGGCTGGTGGTTCTTCGCCTTCACCATCGCCCAGGTCGAACACCACCCCTTCCCCTTCTTCGTGCGGGGCGACGATATCAGCTTCTCGCTGATGAACCCGTTCGACGTGATGACGCTGAACGGCGTGGTCTCGTTCCAGGACGATTTCTCGGAGAAGGAAAGCGCGCAGACGCTGTACCTGGACCTGCGCAATCACCTGGTCCAGCACCTTGTCACGCCCGCGCTGGAACGGTCCGCCATGGGCACGGCGCGGATCGCGTGGCGCTTCATCCTGCGCGCGGCGGTGCGGATGCACTACGACAGCGCCGAGGCGCAGATCATGGCCTGGAAGGACGTGATGGAAGGGCCGGGCTTCTTCGACAAGAACATCGACATGAGCCAGCGCCGCGCCGACATCAAGGCGCTGACGAGAACCGAGGCCTGGGGCCCGGTGGAGCGCCCCGGGGAACGCCGCCGCTTCACCCGCATCCCCCGCAAGCTGCGCGAGGTGCTGGGCCTGTCCAGCCTGAACGGCCATTTCCTGCCCTTCTGGGGGCTGCTGGGCGACCGGGTCATCGTGAAGATCAGCAAGCGCAGCCTCGTCTACCCGGTGCTGGGTGCGGCAGAGGCCACCTACCTGAACACGGACCGGACGAAATCCTACACCGTCACCCATGACAAGGCGCGCTTCTTCGCCATCCTGCGCGAGGTCATCTCGCTCACCCTGCGCTTCCGCCGCGATTACGAGACGATCCGCACACGCTGGCGCGACGGCTACGAGGACATGACCACCGCCAGCTACTGGGAAGAGACCCTGGCCCCCGAAGATACGGGCAACGACACGGGCGCCGCCGCCTGACCCGGACGCTCGATCCCCGGGGTCTCGCGGCCCGCGGGGTGGAGCACAACTATGCTGTGACACCCGCGATGAAGACTGGATCCTTCAGATGGTCCGGGAGGATCTCAACCGGACAGGTCCGCAAGAACCGGGCCGCGAGAAAGACGATCTGGAGCGGGCATGACGCCGGACAACACGCGGCCGGGATCGCGGAAATCCCGTCCGGCCCCCGGCCACGCCGTGCCATTCGGGCCTGCTTCCCGTGCCATTTCCTGGCAGGGGCATGGCACGACCCTGGCACGTAATGGCATCGAGCGAATTTTGTTCAATAAAATCAACAAATGCTCGACGTGCCACAATGGGAATGGAAATGCGGCCGTCGTAACACGTTGCGAGAAGCAGTTGATCCTTAAGGGCAAGGCGCGCCAGCGCCCGGCAGCCGAGCTGCGTCATGTGTGGTAACCTTTCTGAGGCCCAACGGGCCGAAACGAGATCTGAGGGTCCCGATCCCATGATCGAGGCGTCGCAAGAGCCCGATAACGAAATGGCGCGGAGCGCCACAGTTCGCGCGCGGAGCCCCACGCGCCACGCGCGCCAGCACCCGGGGGCCCGGCCGGCCCCCGGCCCGTCCCGGCGGGCTGCCTCCCGCGGAGGTATCTGGAGACCAGAGACGTCCGGGCGCTCTGCCTGCTTCTTAGGTCTTCAAATACCTCGGGGGTGTGGGGACAGCGTCCCCACGCGACGGGGACGCCGGGATCGGCGGCCCATGATCAGACGTCGTGATCAGGCGGCATGATCAGGTGTCGGGGCGCAGTTCCTCGCGCATGATCCCGCGGACCATGGTTTTGGGATTGTCCGCCAGCATCCGGCCCATCATGTCGGCAAAGCCTGCAAGATAGCGGATCGTTTCGGGCGCGAAGTGATCTTCCGGCTCCAGCGATTGCGGCGCGTCGATGGCACGGGCCGGTGCGGCCTCCAGCGCATCCGTCATCGGCGTGCCGTCGAAGAATTCCGCGTCCAGCGCCCCGGCATCGGCGCGGTAATGCCTGACCACGTCCTTCGCCAGCGCCCGGTCGATCCCCAGCTTCGTGGCCGCGACGCCGTCCATCGCGCCCCCGTCCACCGGCACATCGCGCAGGATCCGCGCGTAATGCTTGCCCAGGCCCTCGTGCCAGTTGAAGCGGATCTCGGGATATTTCGCGCGGATCTGCCGGTGCAGCGCGCGCAGCACCGCCAGGTCCTCGACCGTGGAGGCGGTGTTGAGTTCGGGCACATGGGTGATCTCGACCCCGGCGCCGCGGAACAGGATGTCGAAGAAATCCGCCACCACGTCGCCCTGCACCAGTTCCGGGCGCACCATCGGGCGCAGGATGAAGCGGTCGCCCAGCAGATCGCGCCACTTGCGGAAGCGCGGCGCGTAATCCATCCGGCCCACCCGCTGGAACCGTTCGAACATCCCCCGCATGGACGTGTCCACCGACAGCAGCTTGACGTGTTCGGCATAGCTCGACAGCAGCCGCTCCGCATGGGGGCGGACATAGGCCACCACGCGCATCTCCTCGGCCCAGCCGGGAAAATGTTTCAGGCAGGCGGCGTGGGTGACTTCCGGGTCGACGAATTCGAAATGCTCGCTGGAAATCACCACGTGGCGGGCGTCGCTGTCTTCCATCGCCTTGCGCATCGCGCCGAAGCGCTTGGTTTCGGCCTGGCGGCGGGCCTGGCGGGTCAGCGTCTTGGCCATGTCGGAATGGTTCATCCGCGCCGTGTACAGCAGCGATTGCCCCGGTGCCCGCCACGCGCCCTGGGATAGGACCGATTGCAGCGCGGTCGAGCCGGTCTTGCAGTCGCCGACATGCAGCAGCAGTTCCTGGGTCACGATGCGCTCTCCGGTTTCCCGGCCGTCTTGCCGGCCGTCTTCTTGCCACCCGTCTTGCCCGGACCCCCGGCCTTACCGCCCTTGTTCTTGTTCTTGCCGGCGGTCTTTCCACCGGCCTTGCCTTCAGTCTTGCCCTGCGCGGACGCCTTCGGGCGCAGTTCCGGCGGCCGGGCGGCGCGGGCGGCCCAGCGGGGCTCGCGCTCGATCGTCATGGCCATGGCTTCGGCGAAGCCGCGCGCATAGCGCAGGGTCTCGGGGCTGAACCAGGTCTCGGCCCGCATGTCCTGCGGCGCCTCCAGCGCGCCGTCGCCCGCCCGCGCCAGCGCGTCCGAGATCGGCGTGCCGTCGAAGAAGGCGGCATCGAGCGCCGCGGCATCGGTGGCGTAGCGGTCCCGCAGGCGCGCGGCCAGCGCCCGGTTGATCTTCAGCTTCGTGCGCGGCACCGCGGGATCGGGCGGAAACAGCCCGGCCAGGTGGCGGCCGATCATCGTGGCGGCGCGGCCGACCACCGGCCCCTTCGCGCGCAGATGGGCGTGGATGTCGCACAGCAGCGCCAGGTCCTCGACCGACAGCGACGGGTTGATCGTGTCCGCGCTGTCCGTGACGGTCACCGGCGCGCCCTGAAACAGGTACTCCAGGAAATCGCGCACCACGTCGCCGTCCAGCAGCGTCGATCTGGTGTAGGGGCGCAGCGTGAACCTATCGCCGAAGACCCCGCGCCATGCCCCGAAGCGCTGCGCGTAGTCGAGCCTGCCGTTGCGGTCGAACTGCTCGTAGAGATCCATCGGCGTGTCGAGGCTCCGGCCCAGCTTCAGCCGTTCGGAATAGGACGACATCAGCCGGTCTGCATGGGGCCGGACATAGGCCACCACCCGCACGGACCCGGCCAGGTCGGGCATGTTGCGCGCCAGCGCATCCGCCAGCCGCTCGGGCGGCACGTATTCGAAATGCTCGGCCGAGATCACGCCCAGCCCGCCGTCGCGCTTTGCAAACCGCGTATTGAGCCGGGTCAGTATCTTGTCGGCCTGCCCGGGCTTGCCCTCGCCCACCATGGTGCCGGCCAGGTCGTTATGGGCCGACCGGGTCGGGTAGGCCACGCGCGCCACGTCCCCCGTCCAGCGCCGGCCGCGCAGCGCCGCCTGGATCGCGGTGGAGCCCGTCTTGCAGTCGCCGGCATGGATCACCAGTTCGTCGATCATCGCCGGGCTCTCCGCTTGCCGGTGGCGGGATCGTCGGTCGTGGCCCCTTGCGCCGCGGGACCGGGCCTGGCCCGACCCTTTGCTACCCCCTTTGAGGGGCCTTTTGACGGGCCCGTGTTTGCGCCCGTGTCGGTTCCCGTGTCAGTTCCCGTGTCTGGGCCCCGCTCCGCGCCCTCCGCTGTCGCGGCGCCCTGCGCTTCGGCCACCCGTGCGGGCACCGGCCGCGACAGGTCGAGCGTGCGCAGGAATTCGGCGATGGCCGGGCCATGGTCTCCGCCCGGCGGATGGGCCCTGAGCCCCCGGCGCAGCGCGGCAAGGCCGGTCTCGGCCGCCGCCTCCTCGGGCACCGGGCGGGGCGTGCGGGCCTCCTCCAGGTCGGGGAAGAAGCCGGGCCGGCCCGCCTGCTCCCCCAGCCATGCGTCGATGGGGGCGAAGCGGTCGACCAGCCGGTCCCGCAGATCGGCGCCGTAAAGCTCCACGTCGCGCGAGGGCGGCAGGCCCAGCTCGGGCGCGCGCCGGTCGAGATAGCCCTGCAGGTCCGACGCCGCCGGTCCGGGCAGCGCCCAGTTGCCGCGCCGCGCGATATCGACCAGCCCGCGATGCAGGCTGGCATTGGTCCGGTCGGGCTGGGTCAGACCTTCGGGCAGGCGGACGCCGGGGATCCGGCCCAGCACCTCCGTCATGTCGGCGATCGAGCCGCCCGCGGCCAGCACCTCGTCATAGGTCCGCAGCCGCAGCGTCGCGCCCGGGAAGGTCTGCGCCCAGGGTTCGATCATGCGGCGATAGTCGAAATGGGTGTTCTGGCAGTAGCGCAGCGCCGCCCCGTCGGGCAGCCGGCGGAACTTCTCGCCGAAGCGCAGCCGCTGGCCGTGCCAGGCGGCCAGGTAATCGTCGATCCGGCGCAGGGTGGCCATGATCGTCACCTCGGCCTCCGGGAAGGTGCGGGCGATGCGGCCGATCGGGCTGGTCTCCGGGTCCTCGAACTTCTGGCCGAAATTGGCGAAGACCTCGGAACACAGGATCACCGCTTTCGGCTTCAGGTACTCGACCTGGTGGCGCAGCGCGCGGAACATCTGCCCCGCCCCCGGCAGGCCCTTGTGGAACTCGGGCACGCGGCCCGACTTGCCGGCCTCGTCCGCCAGCATCCGGAAGGCCAGCGCATTGTGCGCCTCGCGCAGGTTGATGGGCAGCGCGCCCCCCTTCCCGCCTTTGCCGTCCTTGCCTTCGCCGCCGATATCCGGGGTTTCGCCATAGAGCGCGCGCGCCAGAAGCAGCGCCTGGCCTTGGGTTTCAACCGCCGGATAAAGAATGCCCGCGCGCATTAGCGCCACGGCGTTGCGCGACAGGAAATCCTGCAGCGCAGTCGACCCCACCTTGTGGTGTCCGATAAAGAGAATGAGCTTCATGCTGCTCCCGCTCTGCCCCGCCTTGCCCGTTCTGCGTGCGCGTCCTGCCTCGCGGCACCCCGATATCGGGCCGGAATGTCCGAAGCGCGGGAATGTGCGACTTCCGGCGAAAATGCAATGCCCCGGTCCCCGTCGCAAGCAAGTCGGGCCGGACCGTGACCCTCGTGTCACCAGCATGTCACCCCGCGCCCTAGCGGTTCAGGATCTCGCGGTGATAGCGGCCCATCAGCAGCGCCCCCAGCGTCAGCGTGACCAGCCCGAACAGGATGACATAGGCAAAGCTGACATGGGTCGCCCGGTAGATCGGGAAGAAGCCTTCATGCATCAGCCCGGTGACATGGGTCAGCGGGTTGTACCACAGGATCTTCTGCGCAGTGGGGGGCATGTCGTCATAAAGAAACAGCACCCCCGAGGCGATGAACAGGGGCCGCGTCGCCACCGACCACGCCACCTCCCAGATCGGGAACAGCCCCATCAGCACCGCGTTCAGCGTGCCGACCCCCAGCCCCAGCAGCATCGCCAGCAGAAACGCCTCGACCACCGGCACCGGGTCCAGCACCACGCGGGTGTCGAGCGAGATCAGGATCCCCCCCAGCAGCAGCGCCGAGACAAGGATCCCCGTCAGGCTGTTCAGCAGGAACCGCGCCGTCAGCGCATCCACCCATGTCACCGCCGGGTAGCGCAGCAGCGGACGCGAGAAATCCACCGCGCGCGCCACCATGTTCGACAGGCTCTGGTACAGGTTGAAGGCCGTGTAGCCGGTGGCATAATACAGAAGGAAGCTCGTCCCCAGCGGCGGCGATCGCAGCATCAGGCTGAAGCCCAGGCTCAGCACCAGGATCGCGCCCAGGGGCTCCAGCACGGCCCAGAGATAGCCGCCCGGCGTGCGCCCGTAGCGTGTCGACATCTCGCGCAGCATCAGCGCCGTGATCGCCCGGAAGGCAACGAAGGACCCGCCCACCGACCGGGGTTTAAGCGCCGCTTGCGGCGACGGCTCCAGCGCAGGCGGCACCGCTTGCGGCTTCCCTGCCCCGCCCGCTCCCCCGGCGCTGCCGCGGCCCTTCCCCGGCCGCTTCCCCGGTCCGGAACCTTTGCGCGGGTGGATATCGGCAGGGGCGGTCATGGAGTGGATGCTCATCCGGGCTGTTCGGTCTGGAATTCGGGCCAAGGGTCGGGATCGTTGTCGAGATCGTTTCGGGCCGCCCGTGGCGGCCCCGTGGCGGCACGGACCGCCCTGACCGTTCCGTGCACAGGACCGTCCGTCGATGCTGGCCTTTATGCCGTCGATTGGGTAGAAGTCGCAAACGGATTTCCCGAGAGCCCGCGGACAAACGCCCGTCTGGCGCCCGTCTCCGGCCGGAAACCCGCATAACGTGCCGACAGAACCGGCAGACATAACGGGCGTGCAGTACCCACCATGACCGAAGCCGCCAAATCCTCCTCCGATTCCGGCACCCCTTCCGAAAAAGACTCCGAAACCGGGTCCTCCCCCGGCACATCGCAGGGCGCGGCCGGCCGTGGCGGTGGGGGCGGCGGCGGCAGGAGCGGCTCCGGCCGCGCAGGGTCCGGGGGCAATGGCGGCGGGGGCCGTGGCAATGGCGGGGGCAATGGCCCCGGCGGCGGCGGCGGCCGGGCCCAGACCGGAACCGGGAAAGCCGGCAGCGCAGGCCTGCCGGCCACCAAGAAAGGCGCCCGCCAGGCGCTCCGGGCCAGCGGCAAGGTCGGGGGCCAGGGCGGGGGCAAGGTCGGCAAGAAGGGCAAGGGCGGCCGCGCCGCCCAGGTCCCCGCGGTGATCGAAGTCCAGCCCGTCGCCGAAAAGGCGCGGATGAAGAAACGGCACTGGGGGCTTCTCGCCTCGTTCCTGCTGATGGTGTTCCTGCCCTTCGCGGGCGTGGCCGCCTACATGTGGGGGCTGGCCGAAGACCAGTATTCCTCGATCGCGGGCTTCACCGTGAGACAGGAGGAAAGCGGCGGCAGCACCGACATGCTCAGCCCGATCCTCAGCATCTCGGGCAGTTCGACCGCCACCGACGGCGACATCCTCTACGAGTTCATCCAGAGCCAGGAGATGGTGCAGGCGATCAACGCGCGCATCGACCTGCGCGCGGAATATTCGCAGGTCTGGCCCGAGGACTGGCCCGGGAACTGGCAGGGGGAGACCGGCTGGCCCTGGAGCTGGGACTGGGCCGGGCTGACCGAGGGCGACTGGGTCTACGGCATCTGGCCCGATGCCACGCTGGAAGACCTGGTGTCCTACTGGGGCCGGATCGTGGGCGTGTCCTATGACGGCTCGACCGGGCTGATCGAGGTGCAGGTAAAGGCCTTCGATCCCGACACCGCGCAGGCGATCGGGCAGGGCATCGTCGCCGAAAGCCAGGAGATGATCAACGAGCTCAGCGCCCAGGCGCGCGAGGACGCCACCCGCTATGCCGAGGCCGAGCTGGACGAGGCCGTGGCCCGCCTGAAGGTCGCGCGCGAGGCGATGACCCGCTTCCGCACCCGCACCCGGATCGTGGACCCGGCGGCCGACCTGCAGGGCCGCATGGGGGTGATGAACAACCTCCAGCAGAAGCTGGCCGATGCGCTGGTGGAATACGACCTGCTGCGCGGCTCGGTCCCGGAAAACGACCCCCGGATCACCAAGGCGCAAAGCCTGATCGACGTGATCCGCGAACGCATCGCATCGGAACGCCAGACCTTCGCGTCGGACGGCACCGAAACCGGCGATGTGGGGGAAGACTACCCGTCCCTGATCGCGGAATTCGAAAGCCTGACGGTCGACCGCGAATTCGCGGAAGAGGCCTACCGCGCGGCGCTCGCGGCGCTGGACGCGGCCAAGGCCGATGCGGCCCGGCAAAGCCGGTACCTCGCCACCTACATCCCGCCCTCGCTGCCCGAGACGGCGGAATATCCCCGCCGCTGGCTGATCACCGGGATCGCCGGGCTGATCCTCGTGCTGCTGTGGTCGATCACGGCACTGATCTTTTACAGCATCCGCGACCGTGGCTAGGATCGGGGCCAGGACCATGTCTAGAATCGGGGCGGCCCGTGGTCCCGGCCGCCCTGCCGCAGGGGGCGCTGCCCCCGCCCGCGCCTGCGGCGCGGACTCCCCCGGAGTATTTGGAGAAAGAAGAAACCCGGGCACATCCCCTGTTTCTTCTTTCTCCAAATACTCCCGCCGGAGGCGGTCCGCCGATGGGGCCAATGATTGGACAGGCGTTGCGCTGCGAAACCGGGAGACCGGCACATGATCCGCTTCGAGAACCTCACCAAGAGCTTCGCGCTGAAGGGAGAGCGCCGGGTGATCGTCGACGGGCTGACCCTGACCCTGCCCGCGGGCCGGTCGCTGGCGCTGCTGGGGCGCAACGGCGCGGGCAAGTCGACCTTGCTGCAGATGATCGCGGGCATCGTGCGCCCCGATGCCGGACGGATCGTCACCGACGGCACGATCTCGTGGCCGGTGGGCTTTGCAGGGTCGTTCCACAAGGACCTGACCGGCGCCCAGAACGTGCGTTTCATCGCCCGGATCTATGGCGTCGACACCGACGCGCTTTTGGCGTTCGTCGAGGATTTTTCCGAGCTGGGGAAATTCTTCCACATGCCGGTCCGGCATTATTCGTCGGGCATGCGGTCGCGGCTGACCTTCGGGGCGTCGATGGGGATCCGCTTCGACACCTACCTGGTGGACGAGGTGACGGCGGTGGGCGACGCGTCGTTCAAGCGCAAGAGCCGCGCCATCTTCCGCGAACGCATGGCGCAATCGGGCGCGATCGTGGTGAACCACTCGATGAGCCAGCTGCGCGAGTACTGCGATTCAGGCCTGGTGCTAGAGCACGGCCGCGTCACCTATTTCGAGGACCTCGAAGCGGCCATCGCCTATCACGAAGCGCAGATGGCCTGAGCCCACCCCAACGCCAAGGTTCCCCGGGCGGCGATCACCTTCCGACGCCCGGTAGGGTGCGTGGTCCCCACGCACCGCCCGTCACGCCCCATTCACGCCCCGTCCCGCAGGCCCTTCACCCAGCCCTTCACCTCGTCCAGCGTCGCCTCCGTCCGCCCGCGCACGCCATCCCTGACGGCCCGGCGCATGAGGCCCAGGTAGATCTCCCGGTCGTCGCCGTAGCGGCGCGCGGCGCGATGCCATTTCACCGCCACCAGCATCAGAAGCGGCCAGAACAGCCACCCCGACGCCGCGCGGTACATGATCAGGCTGTTGCGGTGGATGTAATAGACCTTCCACAGCGGCCGCA
>TARA_R110002020_G_scaffold202722_1_pt1 | contig 12820 bp, 25 predicted proteins | sample TARA_R110002020 | Tara Oceans TARA_R110002020 (sample SAMEA4396489) | marine metagenome | biome: Westerlies Biome; feature: [MES] marine water layer (ENVO:01000295) within the mesopelagic zone...; material: water (ENVO:00002006), including particulate matter (ENVO:01000060) such...
ACCATAGAGGTACTTCGCAGTAACCTGCAAATCAACGTGGCTCTGCTTGCCGGCTGTGGGAAGGGTTGCACCCTCAGCAGCGTACTGAACCCCGGTGTTACGACCAATGTGGACGGGGATAATGACGCGACGACCTTGCCAGTCGAGCGTCGTTTTAGTGAAAAGCTGAACCATCTCTAGTTGAGAGTTCAGCGCGTCGATGATCGGTCCCTCGTAAAATTCCTTTAGAATGGGATCCAGATCGGAAATGGACACTGAAGCCATTGTTCAATCCTAAGACTTGAGGGCCGCCAAGAGAGCCGCCCGAGCATCTTCCATGGACCGAGGCTTGGCAGCATTGCTACCTGTAGCCTGGGGCCCGGAGTTTGTTCGGGGACGCTTAGCGGCGCTATTTTGAAGTTGAGACTGTTCCTTAACATATCTCGCAATAGCAGCTTCCTCGACACCACCAATAAACTCAGAGTAGTGCTTAGCCGCATCTACTGCTGTGATATTACCGTTACCAGCGATTGCCTCATAAATAGCCCGTTCGGGCACACCGGGGAACTTTTCTACAGCAACAGCGACTTCATCCTCAAGCGACCGCTGGACACGGTGAGTGTCCATTTCTTCGTAGCGGCTTTCAAGCATACGAATGCGACGCTCAGTAGGATCAGAAGGATCAGCATCATCTCGATCAACATCATTTCCCTCCAACAAATCAGCCCATGGGTCATCAGCACGCTGTTGCCTCTGGGGAGGCTGTTGCTGTTGTTGCCGGGCCTGTCGCTGCTCAAACTCACGCTGGAGATACAGAAGCTGCTCTTCGCGCTCTTTGAGCTGTGTCTTATACTCATTACGGGCATCGATTACAGATTTGAATCGATTGTAAGGAACCTGATGCGGGTGATCCCCTTCGGGCTCCTCCGCCTTCGGTGCCTCTTCCTGAGTATTCCCTGGTGCTTCGGCGTTTGCTGGCTGTTCAGGTTGTTCTTCACTAGCGGGCTCCGAAGCCTGTACGGGTTCTTCGCTAGGAGCTTCTCCTGAAACGGCATTGGCAAATGCGTTCTGCTGCTCGTTATCCAACAAGGGCATCTGTAATCTCCTACAAGGCTAACGGGCCAGGACCGATGGATTAATTATCATAGATAGCACCCAAAACCATATTGCCACTATCGGGGGCAAAGGCCGTATCATCAATCTGAGACCACTTCTTACCAGTGGCTTGCTCCCATTCGAGCATGTCTGCAATACCTTGTGGCTTGTATTGTTTCAAGATCTCTTGCTCAAGATCTACCATTTGGTCCAAACCCATGAGGGCAAACCCTGTGGCCATGACCATATCATCGTGCTGCCCAGGAGAAGCCTCTGGCTTTCCGCGGGAACCATACTGGAAGCGATTTGCCTCGCACTGAAACCGGGGGCAGTTAACCTCAAGCCAGCCACGAGTGACATATTCATAAAGCCGGCTCAGCATAAGCGGCCGACTCTTCGTGGTTGTCGTGTAGCCGATCTTATTCTGCCACTTATTGGTAATCTTATCGAAGGAAGTGCTGCGGTACAGCATGGGGTACGCATCAGCTAGGGCTGCTTCGGCTACACTCATACCGTAACTGTTAACCTCAACGACAAGAAGTGCGCTGTAACGCTTAGCATACTTCAAAACCACCTTGGAGAACAAGGAGGGTGGGATCCGATCGTAGAATGACGCCGCAATACACATGTCATTGGACTCTCGGCGTGTCGCATCAATGATGCAGAACGCACTATAGTCCCCACCAGGGCTACCTGTCGCAGTATCAACCCCCATAATGTAGACACCCATGCGCTTGGGCTTGTGATACTCCGCATACCCCTCTTTGTAGGACGTAATGGGGTACTGTTTGGGGAAAAAGCGCTGGCCGGAGATGATAAACGCCATCTCGGCAGTGGCAGGGTACTCTTGATTGAAGATATTCCAGTTATTGGCGCACTTTGTACGCAGAGTCCTAACCATCCAGTTGAATTGCTGCTCGGATAGCTTGTTTTCGTAGCTATACTCTAGCTCTTCCTCGGATGGGTCGTCAAAACTAGGCTTATCAATGACATAGCCCCTGTCCTCTTTCCAACCTAAGAAGATCTTGGTGTAGCCATTGTCCTTTGTCCACATATCATAGGCTTCATTCATCCCATTTGCAGTGGATTCTAGGATGATTACCGCATCTCTCGTTGCTGTCTGGAAAAGAGAGGCCATCGCCACCTCCATATTGTTCCAAAAAGCGTACTCCGAGGCGTGAATGCGTTGGTAGGTGCCCCCACGGAAGCTCTGAGTTGATGCAGATCCAACCTTGATACCACTCCCGGTGACAAACTTGATCTCGTTTTCACGGGATTTGGTGGTCTCAAGTCGCAAGAAGTCAGGAAGATTGTCGTAATACCGACGATAGATCTCAAAGATCCTCTTCACTGCCTCATCAGTGTGGGCAACAACGGCCACACTCGTATGCGGATTGAACAGAGCGTCCCAAAAGAACCGTGCAGCTATGGCAGTTGTGCTGCCTAGCTGACGAGCCTTTAACAACATCCTGTTGTTATCCAACTCTACATTGTCGAGAATCGCCATTTGGGCAGGATTCAGCTTCAGCGGAGCTAGCTTGGAATCCTTTGTGACGATCTTAAGATACTTCACGCAAAAATAACTGAAGTCACTTTTGCAGCGGCTAATCTCTTTGTGGAGATCCATTAAATCCCTAATACGGCAGCGGCAGCAGGACCAAGAACGGACGCAACCGTAACAACAGAAACGATCACGGTCGTATGGAAATCCAACTTGCGCTCTATTCTCTTCAGGCGAGCGTCCACGCCGTCAAGGCGTGTGTGCGCTCGTACTATTTCTGTCTCTACTGTCTGCATTACCACTTTACCTTGTCTGCCCAATAAGCTGCTGATGACTTGCCCTTAGCGATATTCTTGCGATGGCGAGCCTTAAAGGATTTGCGCTTCATCTTCATTCGACGGGACTCTCCGGCTTTAGGCTTCCCAGCAGTACTAGCACCCTTCTCACCGAATCTAATCATACGCAAGGCACCAGCCTCGCGAATTAATACCGCATGGGACTTCTTAGCTCCGGGGGTACGCTTTGGCTTATTAACACCAGCAAAGGTTTCACCACGGTACTCAATGCTCATACCTTCTCCCCCAGAACAGCGCTAAGACCAGAGTAGTGCTGACGCATCTCACCGAGCCCGTCCTTCACCATAGCTTCCATGTCTTTAACTTCTTTTTCAAGAGAATCTAACTTGGAGCTTAGCTGCTGGAGAGTCTGGATGCGCTCCTCATCGTACTTGCGCACCACAGCGTCATAGCGATCACGGACATCCGCTTCACGCTTATTGCACTCATCTGCCTGCTCCCTGAGCTGGGCCTGGAAGCTGTCTACCAGTTCTTCCTGGCGCTTCGTATTCTTCACGTAAAGCCAGAAGATAGCCCCGGAAGCTATCCCCAGCGCCCCAAAGTCAAGCAGCGCTGAGGTTAGCTCGGGGGGCATCTTAACTCCTAACGGGAGTTCCGAATCTCCTGGACCTCCACACGAATAGCTTTACAAGCCCGAGTGGCCTCCATGCAAGCCTTACGAACCCGACGGCCCGCAGCATCATTGCCCTTATCGAACTTTGCAGAGTCAGTGGCAGCCGTCATAAGACCCGCAACAACCTGCTTCATCTTGCTTTCAATATCACTCATCGTACTTCTCCTCGATACGGATAGATTTCTTTTCGGCCGTATCTTCCATTGTTTGAAGAACTTCGTAGATGGCCGTAGCCGAAGTCTTCGTCTTACTATCAAGGCCCCACGCCTTGTTCTGTAGCATTTGAATGTTCCGTGCGATCTCTGACCCCACCTTAATGACTAACATCTGTTTGAAAGGATCCTCGTTCGGATAAGCTATGGCTCTGCTCATCGCCTCCCCCAACATCTGGGAAAGCATCCGACTGATGCCTTTCTGCTCTTTGACAACCAGCCCAATTTCCGCCTCGGCCTCTTCGCCAGCCTCGGCAACCTGCTGCTGTATCGATCTTCGAGCACGATCTAGCACTACCTCTACAGAATGTTCGGGGTCTCTTTCCCACTGATCTTTAATCTTCCACCTGTGGATCGTTCGCTGTGCAATCCCATGCTTCTTCGACAGGTCGGATACGCGCGACCCGGATTCCCATTCCGCTTGGATCACTGCCATCAGCTTCTGATTCATCCTCCCACGAGGACCCTTCTTCAGCCTCTTCCCCAGAGGGACCAACCCCTCCGGCTCCCTTGTCGCAGCTTCCACTATCGCGTCCGTTGAGACGCTTAACCCCTTGGGATGACGGCCCCTCCGACTCCCCTCCTTCTTTGACATAAGCTCCCTTTCCAGAAAGATACTCTCTAATCTTACGAGGAGTCTCCTCGGAGAGAATAAGATGGGAATCCATCATGAACATTGTGAGAGAACCAAGAAACTCTTTCATGCTCTTGCGGTCGTTGGTCTCGACATCCATCTCAATCAAGTTCCGGTAAAAGCTGCGAAGCCGCTTCACGAAGTAGCGATGCTTCTTATTCAATGAAGCAGTTGAATGGTTCTTTGTAATATCAACTACAGTGCGGGTCTCTTCCATTGTGACCAGCCAGGTGGCTACAACGTTCTCCTCCTGGCTTATCTTCGTATCATGCCAGTGCCAACAGCAATCAAGGCTTGATTTGATCTGGGAGAGCATCTCGGCGAACAGGCCCTCAAGTAGTGCCGATCCAAGGACAGGTGTAGATTTTTCTGCCAATGGGTATTCCTTTAGGCGTTTTTTGTTACGCAGAAAATTACACAGATATACCGTTACTGTAAAGTGCAAGAGGAGGACCGAGTGAATCCGAATCCTTCATCCTCTTACTTTTGTAAGTGGGGTGGCCTAAGTGGCACCCCAATTCAGGTGGTGAGGGAGTTACGGTTATGGAGCAGTTCTTTCTTAGCGAGGTTATTGGTCAGGACGAGGTTGTCAACGCACGTGTGCTGATGACCGATCCGGTTGTCCGTCGGAGTACTGGGTTGCGCTTGCGTGTCCAGGATGAGGATGGTGTCTACGGTGAGGTGTTCCTGCCCGGGATGCCGATGTCTCACGCCGAGAAGAAGTTCGAGGGTGGGAGCTTCGTGGAAGTCCAGCTTAAACCTAAGACTGGATACCTCGTGCTTGCTAGCACGGTGGGCTAGAGAATGGGGACCTTCGGGTCCCTTTTCTTTTGTCAACTTTCAGTTGACTGAGAATGTCAACATTGAGTCCTGCGGGTCAACAGTGAGTCCTGCGTTTAGACATGAGACTGTGTTGGGAGACTCAGAAGCTACTAATCACTTACACTTTCTGCTCCGCTCCGCTCCGCCGGTAAGGCTGCACTCGCGAGCGAGCACCGCCATACCTGGGGAGGATAATGACTGTGAATATGTCTGTTTCAAGCGAGCGTGTAAGAAGTGACATTGTGGAAGACGTTACTCAATATGAGGGAATGATCGACAGCTTGGACGCTAAACGTGGCGTGTCCTTGTTTGACATTGCGGTTGAGTATGTCTGTCATCTGGACGATGTGGCTAACAGTGTTCATGACACTCATGTCTGTTCCCACTGCCGTCGTACTCTCACTGACGATGAGCAGGGTTACTTCAATATCAAGAAGGAACTGTTGAATAAGAATACTCTTCGTAAGCATTACCTTCGGATCAGAAGAGACAAGCGTACTACTGACTGGATCGTCAAAGATAAAGGTGGTCGTAACTGGTTGTGTCGTGAGGTTCACGTTGCCTCGTGCAATGACTGTAAGCTGAGACGATTTGATCGTGAGTATGCTGATGTCATCATTAACGATGCAGGTATCACTGAGGTACAGCGTCAGGTTGATCGTGACCATTTCGTTGATGGTTACTCTAACCTAGACAACGTTCGGTTCGAGCGTCCCCGTTTCTCATACACTTCAGGTGGTGGTCAGTGGGATGTTCCCTTTGCCTCTGTCGGTGCCAAGCTAGCATTGAGAAACTTCCCCGATCGATTGATTAAGTACAAGCGCACGTTGGCTGCACTGTACCAACTAGAACGTATCTATGAGGATACTAAACCAGAAGGAGAAGAAGGATGAGTTTAGATAACAGAGCGTTGTTAACTCTGATGAATGGCTTAGCCCATACAGTAGAGGAACAAGGTAAAGCTATGAACAAGCTGGCTGACAGACTGATTCAGTTACAGGATCAGGTTGTGAGGCTTGCTGAAGTTACTCATGCTCTTGTACCTCTGAAGGAACCTTTACCTCGACCGGCTAAGGTACAGACTGAGGACAACTGAACCTCCCTTTCCCCACACCCCTTTAGGGGGGTGGGGGGAAAGGAGTTCTGGTCCTGTTGACATTCACCCGTCAAGTAATGAATGTGAAGTATGAAGATGATCTATCAATTTACCTTTGAGCTGGAGCGAGGCGGTAGCTCTAGTCCTGCGAGTATCAAGCTACAAGCAGCAGGTAGTAATGTGACTGAGGCTTTTCAGTCTGCATTAGACGAAGCTGGAATGTCAGTAGAAGGAATGACTGGTGACGTTAGCTTCGAGACTGTTGGTTACGCACCGACAATAGAACTCAGCCCCCGTTAGCGTCTGGCCGCGGGGCGGCCACGCCGATAACGGGAGGAGCTAGTGACAATTGATATAGACGAGGATGAGATCGCTCATCTTTATGAGATCGTTACACACGAAGAAGCCCAGTTAGATAGGGCTTTGGATTTAATCGAGCATGAAAGATTGGACGCTAGTGCTCTCAACCATTTGAATGGAGGTTATATGCCTGCTGAATGTCCCTCGAAAGTAGAGATCCAAGACCTTAGTGGCTCTGCTGTTTGCGCTGACCATGAGCGTGGAACAGTAGTTAAGCTGCATGGCTATGGATACACACATCGGAAGCCTTCCTTCTCGGTGAGTGAACACACTGTTAGCCTGTACATCAGCCTTGAGGAAGCTAGAGATATGATGTCCAAGTTAACTGCGTTTATTAATACCAAGGAGAAGGCATCATAATGAGAAAGAACATCCTAGTTAAGAGAGCTGAAGCTAAAGAGCGTCAGTCCTTGCGTAATAAACTTACACCTGAGCAGCAGCTTGCACGTCTGGATAAGAAGCTGGGTGTAGACATTGGCGCAGCCCGTGAGCGTGCCCGTCTTAAAGGAATGATCTTCCAGGGGAGCAAGAAGAAATGAGCATCACAGCACAGGTAGACACATCATCTATTGATGTATCCTTAGACATGCACGAGCTGCGTACCGAGATCAATGAGGCCATTGATGAGGCAGTTCCCGACATGATTATCGAGGGGGTTTCCCAAGCAAGTGAGAGCTACATCTCCGTGGTTAACAATCAAGCTAAGGACATCGATGCCCTTAGGCTGGAGATCAAGGGGATCAAGGATCAGTTGCTCCAGCTTGAAGAGGACACCAGGGATGCAAGCAGACTACTCAACGAGGTAGTATCTCGAATTGTCACAGCAGGGTGTAACCTTACAGGCACGATACTAAACCATGCGAGGGAAGAGTAATGATCGGACTAATCATTCGCTTTACCGATGAGGAAAAGATGTACGAGTTTACTGAACGGCACCTCACTGTCCTCTTTAACTCACCGGATCTACAAACAAGACCCGCTGACTCAAGTGACCCTAAAGAACTGTACGTACTGGACAGAGGAAGGGACGGACGATGATAAAACCACCGCAAGGACTTGTTGATAGCATGTCAGATAGAACACTCGAAGTATTCTTTCAGGGCATGGTCGATCAAACAGACCCAATGATTGTAATGGAGTCCGTTGGCGACATCATTAAAGAGGAGCTGGAAAAGCATGGCGTCCCTTGGACTGAAATGCAGGTGAAAGAGATGGCTGCCACGCTGGGTATTCAGTTCCTTGAAAGCCTTGAAACTGAAATGAACAAAGCGAAAGGACGGATGTTCGATGAACAGGATACCGTGCACTGAGTGTCGTAAGCGTAAAGGGATTGAGGCTGAACTTAAAGAGCTGAAGTCTGAGCACAGAAAGCTAGGACGTAAGATGGCTCACCGTCTTAATAAGATTGCCGATCAAGAGGATGACCTTAAGAGACTCAGAGCATCAGTAGCAGGCATGAGGAACGAAGCTAAGCGGGTTGCTGCAAGGCAGTCGGACCTCTTAGCAGATCGTGATGAGTTAAGACGAGCGCTTAGAGCGCTGAAGAAAACAATCACCAAAGCGATGGAGGAGAGTCACCTTGGCTAGAGCAGATGTGTTCGTAGAGTATACCGTATTGGTTCAGTATAAGAATGTGCACCTCATCGATGGTGAGATGCCTGACCTTGCTGATCCCCACACCTTCAGACTGATGGACTCCCAAGGTGTTGAGTTCCATAATGCTAGAGAGATCCTTGAGGTCGAGGTCAAAGCAGAAGACATCCATCACATCGAAGAGCCGGATGATCGACCGGATACAATGCCTGAGGGAGGGGCATACTGATGAAGAAGAAACCCATCGTTAAGGTTAGGCATCCCGTAGCTAAACCAAGCATACGGTTTACCAATAAGAAGAAAGAACAAAACAAAAAGGCTTGCAGAGTATGCGGCCGAGAAGGGCATTGAGATGAGTATCCTTTGTACTAAGAATCCTTCCACTGAAATGGACGTTCGTATGGTTCCTGTTCCTGAGGCCACCCGTACCTATGTGCCTATGCCGCATGGTGATTTGATCGACACGATCGAAGTGCAACTAAAGCACCACCTCCCTCAGTACTATGTGGATAGTAAGCAGTTTGGTTTGGCCCGTGAAGGACAGCAACTCTTTGGCCTGATGACGCTGAAGAAACATGACTGCGATGTCATTGATGTTGAGGTGGTTGAGGATAGCATCGACCTTAGCATTGGCTTTCGTAATAGCTACGACAAGAGCATGTCGGTTGGTATCGTTGGCGGTGCCAAGGTCTTTGTCTGTGACAACATGATGATGAGTTCCGATGCGGTCAAGTTCATGAAGCGACACACTAAGAATGTCCTCAAGGAGTTTGACTATATGCTTTGGACTAACCTGCCTGAGCTACAGTCCCAGTTCGTACAGATGAAGGAAGCCAAAGCTAAGCTGGAGCACATTGGTGTTGAACATCAGCAAGGCTATGAGTTCCTTGGTAAGATGTACGGTAATGGATTCCTAACTCCTGTGCAGTTTACCAGTGCCGTAGCTGACTGGAAGGCACCGACCTTTGAGGCATTCAAGCCTCGCAATGCTTGGTCCCTTTACAACTCAGTAACCTGGGGACTTAAGAAGGGTTCACCCTCCCTTGCAATCCAGCGTTACTGTAATGCCCATGACCATTTCATGAGTGAGGTCTAACTTATAAAACAAATAGTGGCCCACCAAGAAAGCACACCTGCGGTGTACTTGGTGGGCCTTTATACTTTTATATAAGAAAGTGAGGTGCTATGTACAGTTAAAGGAGGTGCCATGATTGTATTGAGATATGTGCTGGCAAGACCAGCGATTCCAAAGCAACCTAAACACCTGGCCAATGGTTCAGTTAGTACGCAGAAGAAGCAGGATACTACAGCCGAGTGGTACGCTGATGCCTGCAAGCTAGCCGGTCAAGAGATGTGTCAGGAAACCTATGAGCACTTCAAAGAAAGAGACAGGCGGGCTTGGTCCTGGGTCATGGACTTTCCTGTCACACAAGGGGAGGCTGAGTCAGTTACCAGTGAGCTGGGCTTTGTCCCAAGGGAAATGCGATCTCTCACAACTGTTCCTGGGAGAAACCCCTGGGCATGTTCACGTCCGCGCTGCGACTGGCTGGATCTGTGTCATGCAAATCCCAGTGGAGACGTGGGCGACTGGTGGGGGGTAGAACCCAACGATTACTCAGGGCTTAAAGGTTATGAGATAACCTATAAGAACGGAGTAAAGAAGCAGCTCCTTCGAGACAATCCCGGTGTGGTAGTAAGCCCATCAGAAATGAGGGCCTTCCTTACCTGTCGTCGCAAGTGGTGGTTTGAGTACGCAGAGAAGTGCCAAGTCGCCCGATCCAATACAAACTATGGTCCACGAATGCGTGGCATTATGGCTCATCAGGCAGCAGAGATAATGGCTAGAGAGTTAGTATCCGAATTCCCTGATGGCTTTAATGAGAACATCGTCCTGCATATTTCCAGTATCCCTACACTAAAGGATCAGTTCATCACATGGTGTGAAGAAAGATTCCCAGATGTAAGAGAGACGGAAGACTTCTTAAAGGATAGAGAGAATGCTTTCTATGCTGGTCAAAGAATGTTTTGGAAAGCCCTTGCAGATATGGACAGGGTTGTAAGTATTGAACAACGGTATGCTGTCCTCCTCCCTGGAACAAAGACCTGGGTCACATGTCAGCCAGACATCGTGTGCCAGAAGGGGGAAGACACTTATGTCATCGACTATAAGACTAGCTCTAGCAGTAACCTCAACAGAACTGCTGAAGACTACCGATACAACCCTGCGCTGTACATATATGCGCTTGCTTTAACGAATGGCTACGAGGCCATGGAGGTAACAGATGTTTAAGCCTGTAAACTTTAATGAAGGGACCAAGGGTAAGATGATGATGGTCTATGGTCCTCCCGGAATCGGGAAGAGTACCCTTGCTTCACACATGACCAAGGTGTGTGCGGAGTTAGACAAGAAGAAGTCTGTCGTAATTGATTTCGAAGTAGGTATCAGAGATGCCCTTCGCTATCATGGTGCAAAGAACACAGAGCTGTATGATCTATCCGATCCGATTAACGGTATGGGTACACAGCTTGCTGCGTTCCTCAAGAGCGTGCGAGGTAGAAAGGATGTTGGCCTCGTAGTTATAGATACTCTTAGTGAGATGTGCTGGTCCTTATTGCGTGGTATCTGTGGGCTGAAGCAGCCTACGATTCAGATGTACGGTGAGCGTAAGCGACAGCTTAAAGAAGTTTTACTAGAGTTAAGAAATCTTACAAAGGCTGGTATCCATGTGCTTGTCCTTACCCACCAGACAGTTGGTGAGGTAGAGGGATTGCCTGGATACTATGCACCTGAGTGCCCTAAGAACGACAGGGCTGATGTTGTTGGACAGTTCGACTTTGTAGGTAGGATGCAGGTAGTAACCAAAGCAAATGCTGGTGAGCTGTCACCTGGTCACCACTACATTGATCTTACAAAGGATCCACAACAAGTTACAAAGTGTCGTTTCGTCCTTTCTGATGGCCCGACCGCAAGCGGCCAAGCCAACAGAAAGATCGTACCCGTTAGATCCAGCCAGGATGTGCGGGAATTTTATAAAGTGCTTTCCTGAGGAGGATAAACAATGAGTACTTTCAGTGATGCGTTTGCCGAAGAAACTGAGTTCGAGGTTCTACCCGAGGGCTCTTACACCACACGCCTGCTTGAGGTTAAGTCGGAGGCTAATCCCTTTGATGGCATCATGCAGACTACCCTTGCCTACGAGGTTAAGGATGGCACCTATCAGTCTCGCCGTATCTGGGACACTGTTAAGCATGAGGATGCTGTAGCCTGGAAGGCTGCACGTATCTTCCGTTCCTTTGGGATTCAGGGTCAGCCTGAAGACTGGAACCAGTGGGGTTCAGCTATCAATGAGTGCGTGGGTAAACTCTATGACGTAGAGGTTATTCACCGTAGCAATAACGCAGGTGATAAGACCTACGTTAATGTTAAGCGGGTTAGTCCCACTGACGAAATCCCTTTCTAGTAAGTAGTGAAGGATGATTCTAGGTATAGACCCAGGATTTGCTAGCTGCGGGTACGCTCTCCTCTCCCCCGTAAAGGGGGAGAGAGAGAGCGGCCCTTGCTTTACGAGTGTGGGTGTTATTCGCACACAGAAAACACAGAAGAAGATTCCACTGTGGGAAGACAACACCCGTCGCACTGGTGATTTGTATGGGTCACTCAAGACAGTGCTGGTTTCAGAGACAGATTCAATAGCGCCTGTACTCTTTGCCATCGAGGCAGAGAGCTGGACAAGGATGCCAAGCGACAAGCTATTAGGCATGGCCCGTGGCGCTATCTATTCACTGGCCTTTGAAAGAGGTGGGGCAGTAGAGCAGTATGGTCCCAAAGAATTAAAGAAAGAGTTCTGTGGAACAGGTAGTGCTAGTAAGACTGAGCTTGAAGAGAAGCTGATAGTCTTGCATCCAGAACTAGAAGAGTTCCTTAACAGGCTCCCGAAGACACAACGATCACACGCAGCAGATGCAGCAGCCTGTGCTGTGTACGCTCACCGGAATAGTAACTATGCAAGAATCCTTAGGGCCGCAAGACGCTCTCTCTGAATCAACCCTTAAGCATGAGCGAGGATTGCTCGGTGCATTGATGCTTGCCTTCGAGCCACCGATTGAATGGCTTGACGGACTGACATCAGATAACTTTGGCAGTGTGAGTCATCAGCTTATCTACTCAGCTATCTGTGATGCTATTCAACAGAAGAAGACAACGACACCCGGTGAAGTAATAGAGTCCTTGAGATCTGGGGGTAAGCTACAGACAGCAGGTGGCGAGGATTACATCTACGAAGTGATAGATCAGTCCGGGGTAGTAGACATCTCTGCCTGCAAAGAAGCTGTCATCAAGCACCATAGGCTGCGACAGATTGCTTCAACAGCGAACGCTGCATTACGAGCAGCCTTTGGTGCTGAGGGTGACCTTGCCATTGCAGAGAACAGAACCAGGAACTTACTCAATCTACTGGAGTCCCGTAGGAAGGATAACCTAGATTTAGACAGCGCATTAAATGGTGTATTAGTTGGTGCTAAAGAAACATTTAAACCAGCCATTAAAACTGGATGGAACT
>TARA_R110002020_G_scaffold61545_6_pt1 | contig 12810 bp, 12 predicted proteins | sample TARA_R110002020 | Tara Oceans TARA_R110002020 (sample SAMEA4396489) | marine metagenome | biome: Westerlies Biome; feature: [MES] marine water layer (ENVO:01000295) within the mesopelagic zone...; material: water (ENVO:00002006), including particulate matter (ENVO:01000060) such...
TTTCAACTGAGGGAAACAATATAGAACCACTGGGCAATTTAACCATACAGGCACTTATCAGGGATGACAAAGGTGAAGAGCACCGTGGAAGATTATTAATCCCAAATCCGTCATTAGGAATTAGGTTTTGACAACAAATGGCCAGCTCATGAGTTCGGTCGAGCTCCAAAGTCCGGTAAACCATTCTCTGCGTTTCATTTGAAGGGAAAGTTTGAGGATCCGGCTGTTGCCGTTTTTGATCATGTATCCTCCGATTGCAAAGACTTTGTATCGGAGGGTTTTCATAAAATGCTGAACCTTGGTACCCACTACTGCTTGGCGGAACAGGCTCATGAGGTTGTAGGCCATCAGCACGAAATTGAGTGTAGCTTCCGTGGCCCAGAAATTTTTGCAGTTGAACTGATCAAAGCCAAAATCATATTTGATTTCCTTGATTCTGTTTTCGGCATCGGCTCTGTTTCGGTACAGGTCGTAGACCATCTTTGCAGACAGTCCCAGATTGGTGATGAAGCAGCTATAGCGATAATTCTTGTAGATACCCGAGTCTTCGAAAAGCCGGAGCTGCTTTCCTGCCGCTTTGGGTCTTTTGTCGATCTGCTGCCGAACCATTACCATCCTTCTGGGGCTGTCCCATTCGGGGCTTTGATACGTTGTGTCTGCAATCTCGATCCCTTCCCCGAGCTTCATCCAGACTGTCTGTGAGGCAAGTTTAACTTTTATGGGCTGATAAAATTTGGCCGCAATAATGTAGTGAAGTGGCTCTGGCTGGCTTGTTTCCAGATAATCAAACAGTTCTTTACCGTAAAAACCACTATCAGCCCGGATAAGTCCCACCTTTTTTTTCGCTAGTTTGGAGAGCGTATCTTCCAGAAACCCGATAAAGTTATTGGTGGTGTAACTGTTCCCCGGCCGGAGCCAACAATTGGCGATCATCCTGCACTCAGGGATGAAAGCCAATATAGGATGATGAGAGTTTCGACCAGGCTTCTGGGGGTTATAGCCCTTACCGGCTCCTTGTTGGTTCCCATACCGGGTCAACACCGAAGAATCAAAATCCAGCGTATAGTTGTCAAACTGGAGACGCCCAAAAAACCACTGATACAAGGATTCGAATACACGTTGGTTGGTCGCCTGGTTAAACTTTTCAAAATAGCGCTTGATGGCTCGGTGTCCTGCCATCCGCTCCCAGCCAAAGACTTTCTTGATCACTTCGTCGTTTCGGGTGACTTCCAAGTGCTCAAAACAATTGGCCCCACACCAAACACTCACCAAAAATTGCACAAGCACCTGCTCCGGGGAATAGCCCCGATTGGAGCCTTGCTCAGGAAGGGGAAGATCCTGAATGACTCGATTAAAATCCACGGAATGGAGCATCTTGGCCAATAAAGCCATCCCGGCCCATGGGGTCACTTCTTTGTCGGTAAACTCAAGTTTTATGGGTTTCATAGAAGTAAGAAAATCTTACTGAAATTTGTTAAAAATCAGCCAAAAAAACCACTTTCAACTGACACAAAATCAACTACTTGAAAAGAAAAATCTCTAATGACGGTCATTAGAGATTTTGCCTATCGACGGATTTGGGTTAATGGATTCTTTGAGGTGATTGCCAAGATTATTTGCAAAGAGTGATTTTTGTAGAAACACAAACCACGAAAGAAAAACTTGTGATACTTAAACCACGGCTAAATGGTGGATCATGAATGGCATGAGTTCGAGGTCTTTGAAGAGACGGAGGAGTCTTTTACTGATCAGCGGGAGATTGTGGAGTTTTTGGAGGGGGATGAAGAAATTAACCTTGCCGAAAGGATTCTGGAACTTGTTTACAATTCTATTTCCAGCCCTTAAAATGGCTAGATAGGAGATTGATCTGTCAGAAGGAACTTCTTTAATAAAAACCTTTTTCAATTTAAACAAATTTACAAACAACCAAGCTTTTAATTACAATATACCAAGTTGCTTCATTTTAAATAATATATCTCTTAAACAACTCTGGCCTTCAGACTTAGAATCCCAATACATCCCATGTGCTTTAACTCCATACAAAAATAAAAAATCCAAAAAGCTAAATTTGAAAAAGGGTCTGACTTCATAGTTTAGGTTCAGTGGTTTAATTATCATGTTTTTTAAACCATATTCAGATTCCCAAATTTTTGAATCGTTTCTAAAATTAGAAGCTAAAGGGTCAGCAGACGAATAAATATTTATCCAAAAAAAATCATTTTTAAGTTGTTCTAACCTTCCATCAAAAAATCTAGGATAGACAGATTTAACAAATTCATAAGGATTTCCAATCGAAATTAGACCTTTACAAAAAGATCTGGTATTTACAGAAATTTTTGAGCCATAAGGAAAAAGATAATCCATAGCTATAATACTTCCAAAACTATAAGCATGAATATGAATTTCACATTGACATTCATTTTCTGAAATATATTCAATTAAATGTTCAAGATTACCTTGAATTCTTTGACTTTGAATACCGTATTCTAAATAATCATTAGCGCAAACAAATTCAGTAGCTAAATTAGAAATCAATGTATTAAAATTCGGAAAAAAGAGTAGAAATATTGCAAAAAAGGAAATTATAACATTTGAAATCGAATCCAAAAATGAAACAATTTTATAAATTGAAACACAAGGAATGTCATATTCAAATAAATTACTCTTAAAATTTATAAGGTCATCAATAAAATTGCTATTTTGAAAAAACAAGGATTCAATTATTACGGGTAGTAATAAAATGAATGCAATTGAAATTAAAAGAAAAATAAATAATAAATAAAAAGCTTGAAAAGGATGACTAAAACCATTTGGATTAAAAAGTTTTCCAAACAAAGATGGAAACTTTCTAATAACTAAAAGAAAAAGCCAAACACTTTTAAGGATAAGAGGAAAATTATTAAACTTCTCAGTTAAAATCTCTTCATACTTAAAATCATAAATTTTATAAATCACATTGTTATTCCCCTTTTCAACAATACTAACAACTGTACTGCTTTTGCTTTTAAAAAATATAATATTCTCCGACTTAAGTTCATATTGGATACCAGTATCTTGAAAACTTATTTCATTCATAAGCCTTTCTGCACAGTTTTCAACTGTTTCATTCACAAAAGTTTGACCTAAACCAGTTATGTAGATTCCAATTTTCATATTAACCTCCTAAAAACCATAAAAACTTAATATTATGTTATTTCTAACCTCATAACAAATGAAGAAAATCTAATACAGATATTAGAAAACTGAGTTAATGATTATCAATGCAATCAATTATTTTTTTAACACATTATATATAAATGTATCAAGACCTAATAAAATATAGAACTACTTTCTTGACCTATTATTAACAATATTTATTCTAGAGGTAATTCCAATTTGAAGTTTTGAAAGAGTTCCATTAGAATCATTATTCTGTTCAACATTAAAAATATCAGCATAATCAATTGTTATTCCAGCTACTGGATTAAAGGCATTTTGATTTTTAAGAAAGAATAGTCCAAATCCTATCTTAGTCTTTGGCTTTTCAAGTTTCGAAAAGTCTGTTCGATTGTAAACTAAGAAGGATAAGTTCTCTAGTTTTTGGGGAACGAAATAAAGATCTATATTTAAGGGATAAAATGTTTTTTGCTTGTATTCTCCAATAAAAACCGTTTGCTTAGTAATAACTTTTCTTACTGCCCCAGTTACATTGTCAATAGTTGTTATGGATTCTTCTTGGGTGCTTTCATTTAGATCATCAAAATTATTTGATTTTTTTATTCCAATTGTTGCTCCAGCTAATATTGTACAATTTAGGATCCGTGCATTCCAATAATTAAAACCTAAATTTATTTCGGATCCTGTGAAATTTATTTTTTCAATTTGGTCTGAGAACACTGTATCTTGTTTAAAATGTTTAAATGAAGAACCTTTAAATCCACCAGTGAAAACCAACCATAAATCAGATGCTGGTCTTGTATAATTATCTAACACGTATTGTATTTCTTCTGGAGTCTTTTTCCCAGATAATAAAGAATACCAATCTTCTTCGTTCTTATACAATCTGAAACCCAGCCTTAAATTTACATCTCCACTAGACACCACATTTCCAGAGGAAAAAATATTTGTTACACTGTTTTTTATTTCACCCGAGGCAGCTATCCCAATAAAAAAATCAGTAAAACTCTCAGAATGAAAATAATTATAATGGTTAAGTTCTAACTTTTTATCTTTTGTAGTAAACGTAATCAAACCTAAATTGAATGACACCGTATCAATTTTTGGTTTGTTTTCAAAATCTTCCTTTTTTGTATCTTTGAACCCTGGATTCAGGGGGATTGAACTACTTCCAGCCCCATTAACAATATTTTGAGATATTGATTTATGGTAAAAAGTAAGAAAAACCAAGATTAATAATATAATTTTATAGTGGTATTTGTCTATTGAATTGTCCATATCCGTTTTTATTAAATGGTTTTATTAAATCAAAATTTCCTTTTAGAACCCCATTGATAGTAACCGTCATTTTAGAATTTGTATTTGGATTACCTACAGTAATGATCAGCAGATCTAAATCATTATCATTTTCGATTGGAAAATTATTAAACCTTCCTATCCATTCACCATTTTTAAAGGTAAAGTGAGTTTTGGGATTAAGATTTTTACCTTCAAGCAAGCAATATTCAAGTCTCAGTGAATTGCTGTCAATTTTAATTTCCACATTTACCTTTGTCATATTTTTTAGCCTTTATATATGTTATTAGACATAGATCTTTAATAAAACCTAAATATTAATACTATACCAATTTTAAACTATATTTTGTATAATAATCTTTTTATATATTAATACCATATAAAAATCTATATTTTCATTACTTATAATCCTTCTCATTTATCACCTTAGTAGCATAGGGAACAATACCTAAACCTAGAGCAGCTAGAATGGACCATAGATCTTCAAAATCCGGAATATCCATTCCTTTAATAGCGAAATACATGTAATAAGAAAAAATACAAATTGCCAAAATAGAAGCACTCATGGAACTCAAAAATGCAATCAGCCTGCTACTGCTTCTATTCATTGGCAAAGTAATAGCGTCTGCCACTATAGGAGCAGGAACTGCTTGAGGATCAGCAGGATTAAGAGAGTCTAGAGCTACAATATTTGCACTAGTCCTAGCCATTGCGATCTGTTCAGTTTGAACTTTTTCCAAGCGTGCTTCTGGCACATCATCGGAAAGAGCACTACTTAATTTATACCCTTCTCTTTTTAGCCAACTGATAAAATAAAAGGCAGCTAATAAAGACAGAATAACTGGCATCAATACGTAATACCACATCCATCCTAATTCAGGCACACAGTCCAAACAAGGAATATCCTCTGATTTCTTAGCTACTGTGTCAGCCTTAGCTTTTTCATTAGCATCGATAATTTTTTGAAGGGATATCACTTTTTCCTGCTGTGTAGAAATCATTGAAGCAGAGTCTTGAGAAAATCCCTGAAATGGAGTTATAAGAAGTAGGAAAATCACTAGTGCTTTCATAGCTTTTGCATTTAGTAAACAGACCATCCCGTTTATTTATACAAAAGTTAAGCAGTAGGTTATTTGATAAATAGCACCCTTAAGAAGCTGGTAGTGCTAAAGCAGTAAATGGTGACAATTAGCGAGATAATGGAAAGGAGAATCCCGTTTAATATAAAAAAACTTAGTAGGATATCTCGTAAAACAAAAAATACTATCCGATTATATAATCCTTTTATTCTGGATCATCATCAGGCCTATCACAAAGAATATATATTGGATGATATTTATGATGTTTCTTATAATCCAGATTTCACTTATTACCTCAGTTCCTTTAAAAGCGTCCACAAAGAAACTTCCAAAACTGTAAAAAAAGATCCCTGACAATATCCAAAACCAAGAATACTTTAAAATATCATTCACATTCTCAGCCATTTTTAATAAAGAGAATCCAGTAAGAAAGGCGGTAGAAACCAAATATAATGATTCTACAATCGGCGAAAGGAAAAGATTAGGATTAAACTGATAAATAAAAATAAAACGAATTGCAAAAAGAAAACATATTAAGCATCCCAATAAGATCCTTATCCGCTTTTTGCCAGGTTGAACAATGAAAACTGTCGCTGTCCATGTGAAGAACATTGCCTCAATAATTGAATAGGCTAATATTACACTTTTCAAAATTCCGATTTCAATAGTTGTCCTAAAATTAATCCAACCAATAAAATCTACTAATGCTCCTATAAATAGAAATACAAAAAACAGGCGAAGTTTTAAATCGCCTGTTTTTAATTTAATTGCAGCCAAAATCAATGGCAAAAAGATCGAAAAAGAAGAGATCACTTGAATGTTATGCACAGTGTCAATTAAGTTTCTGGTGGCGGTGGCCAAGATTTCTGAAGCAGGTAGTCTGACAAAATATTTTCATTGACTATATTTTCACCTCCTTCCCCAACAGGCACCAAAATTAACCTCAGCTTATTTGGAAAGTAACATTCATCAAAACCTAGGTAATATCTTATATATTTCACATCACCTGAGTTAAAGAAATTGTCAAAATAATTGTCTTCATTCTCTTTACTGGTGAAATAAGCGAATGGATACTTTTGAAATTTCGACAAAAGCGGATCGCCTTTAAAATTATTAACATCTTGAATTACTTCGACATTTTCTTTTGTACCATTCTTTTTAAATTTTACTTTTTTGTGTTTTTGAAGAAATTCATTCATCTCATCTTCAGAAGTATTAAAAATAGTCTCTCCAAAAAATTGACCTGGAATTGGTAAAGTTTTCAATTTTGGTTCCCATCTAACTTTTTCAAAATCAGCTAATTCCTTGGGATATGAAAAATTATATTTTGGCTCAACTGCTAAATATAATTTTCTTTTAATACCACCTAAGTTGTCCATGCAAAACCAGAACATCAATCCTGATAAATGAGGATCTTCCTTCCATTCCCTGATCTCATCAGCTTTGAACGTTCCTCCTGTAAACACTGAAAAGTATTCCTGAAGCTCCAGATCTTGGATTGCATGCAAATACTTGGCAGCACCTCTGTATCCTACATTTGCAACAAACTTTTTCTTTGACATAAACATTAAAATTTAAAAGTAAGTATCAAAATATCGTAAACTAAACAACCGTAAAATTATAACCTCCAAATTCTTTTTTCCTATTCCCTATCGCCTTAGTCAATTGATATTGAGCTTCTTTAGGAGAAGATATACTTACCGAGTAGGTAGTTCCTTTGGGAGCTTTTACAAGCCAATGCAGTATAAATTCTTCCTCATCAGGCAATTCAATATCTATGGACTGGCTGCCATTGGCAATCAATTGATCATCCAGATATAACCAAATTGCACCCTTGTCAATAAATGTGGAAGCTATCAGTTTGCTCATATCTTTAATCTTTAACTCAATTTCATCTTATTCATCTGCACTTGAAATGCAAAAATTGAATTCGGCAGGTCTAGCCTAGAAATTGGTAGATAACACTGATTTTCCGGAAATTACTATTTCAAATTTCTTAAAAACCCCTCCTTTCTTCTTCTGGACACATCCAGCACGACCCCGTCCAGCAACTTCACCTGTCCCCCTTCTCCTTTGATGTATTCAGTCAAATAATCCAAATTGATCAAATGGGAATTGTGAATGCGATAAAATCTATAGCCATCCAACAAATCCTCACAGTCCTTTAAGGTGCGGGATACTATAATCTTCCGCTTATCCTTTAGAAAAAAAGTAGTGTAGGTATTATCCGATTCACACCTGACTATATCATTTACATCTACAAAAGAATATCCTGTAAAACTTGGAAGAGCTATTTTAGACTTATCCTTGGGCAAAGCTAGGTTATGCAATAGCTGCCTGATGTGTTCTGTGGCTGGCTTTGCTCTGGATTTAAACCTTTCTAAGGCAGCATCAAGTGCTTTAGGATCTAGAGGCTTGACCAGGTAATCAACCGCTGCCAGTCTAAAAGCTTTTACCGCGTACTCCTCATAGGAAGTAGTAAAAATCAAGGAGAAGTCTATTCCTGAACGAGAAACAAGCCAATCTAAGGAAGTTCCATCCTTCAACATTACATCACAGATTGCCAAATCCGGTTTTGTTTCATTTACCAGTTCCTCAGCTGCTGCTCCTGACTCTGCCACGCCTACTAATTCAAAATCCGGATGCTGTTTGAAAAGTCTTACCAGACTCTCTTGGGCATGCTGCTCGTCCTCTATGATAACAGTCTTGTATCCCATCTCATTAGTCTTCATAAGGAATCAAAATTCTAACCTCCCTACCCTTACCATTTTCCTGGTTTTCATGGAAGGAGAAGGAGGCTTTGGTATTATTAAATTCATTATAATACTCGAAACGATCGTGCATCAGTTGTACTCCCATGGAAGTCTTTTTGATCAGATTGCTTAAATCATACTCCTGTTTAACTTCCTCAGATTTCCCATCATCCCGAATCCTACAGCAGAGGTGATCTGCATCGTGTTCTGAAAAGTGTGTGGTAAGCTTACCTCCATCTGAAAGTCCGTGCCAGACAGCATTTTCCAAAAATGGCTGGATAAACATGGGAGGAATCTGAATTTCTCTTCCTTTAAGTTCCTGAGCTAATTCAAAGTGAAATTCAAAGGAGGAATTTACCCGCATCTGCTCAAGCTGCAGGTAAATTTTGTTGTGTTCTATCTCCTCCTGCAGATCCACCATTCTCTTTGCCGAGCTTTCCAACACATAGCGTACGAGTTGGGAAAATTTGATGAGGTAGCTTCCTGCTAGCTGGGAATCCTTTGTTTGTATATAATGGTGAATGGAATTCAGGCAATTAAAAATAAAATGGGGATTGATCTGCGCCCGTAGCGCTTTGAGTTCACCCTCCGCAATACTTAATTTTAATTTTATCTCTTTCTGCTTAAATGCCGCTTCTCTTTTAGATCGGTAGATGACGAAAACGATAAAGGAAAAAGCTATCACTACAGGTAATAAAGCAAATAGCACAGCTCTTTGAATTTGACTATCTAATAAAGCCTTTGAATTAGGTATAACCTGATTTACCGCCTGATTTTGTAAAAGTAGATCAAATAAGATAGTAGCAGTCAAGGTTCAAAAATTGTAGTTTAAAAATCAGTTTAATATAGGTATTTAGATTTAATCCTATAGAAATCAGAAAGTTAATTTGTAAAAAAATAGTTGACTATTAAAAATTTTTCAAAAATGAAGTTGATCAACCAAAACTGCTACTTTCTCATTGGAAACTATTCAAGGCGATTCATCCAATTCTCTATTAGGCATTAGCGAAGCTCTATGTCCTGATTCAATCATTGAATATCTACTCCACTATTTAGTATAGCTGTGCTCTACTCTTGTTCCGCTGTAGTTCTTCTGTAAATACACACGCCTAAAGGTTAATTCGAGCATCTGTTTGGGTACTAAATTTAAATTGTTTCTAATATCGTGTTAAGGTCGGTGGAATCATATTCCTCAAACAAGGATTTTTGATATACGCCTCCTTTGATCTTATTCATCAATTCCCTTATAAATTCATAGTGTTTGACGTAGGAATTGGGAATGGAAATGCTGTCGATGCCTTTGGACTGGAGGAGTTGCATTTTTATTTTATCTGAATCCATCCACCTTTTGTTTCTGTAATGTTCAGCCCCGTTGATTTCAAAGACAACTTTTGGAATCCGACCCTGAAAAATCACTCCATCAAACTCTTTTTTGTTTACTGTATGATTGTTGATTTCTTCCGGAAAGACATCCAATACTTTAACATTTCTTTCAAAACGGCTGCCCTGTATGGAGCAAAAATGGCTCATGGTTTTGTAAAATTCGTCTTCAAATTTGGAATCGTTCGAAAATCCTATGGTAAATCTATTTGCATTACTTTGCCGGATCTGTGTTGTGCCATTTTTTTGAACGTAATCGACCAGCGCGTACAAATCGTCATCTTTTCTCGACAGCATATCTATCGCTCTTTTATCAGCTACTACAATCAAATTTTCCTGGGCTCTCGTGACTCCGACGTTGATAAGCTGGCTATTGTTCTTTATCCAATCGTAAGTTTTAGCTGTGGTGTTTCTTGATATGGAAGTGGATATGATGATGGTTTTGTTTTCCCGTCCTTGTATTTTGTGGATCGTGCCAGAGCTTACTGATTGATCTATGGAATTGCTTGCTTTTGCTTTTGCCAGATATAAGTTCAAAATAGCTTCCTGATTGCGGAATGGGGTGATAATGAAAACATCCTTTAATTTATTGTCTGCAATGTACTTTACGATCTCTTCTGCTTCTTCAATGGAAGCATTTCTACTCTGTTGATTTACATTGTTGACATCGATCAACTTCAGCTCTCCATCAACTTTAATCTTCGAAAGGTTCAACCTGCTCTCGTAAAACCGCATGTTAGAATAATTGATAATCTTCTTTCCACAGCGATAATGATAGCTCAGCAAGATATCTCTCGAAATATTATCAATCCTTTTAAATAAAGAGAGAATGGAATTGTTATGGTAATCATATATCTTATCAATATTGAAGAGGCGCATCAAGTGTTGTCCTATTCTTTCTTCAAATACGACTATAGGCTTCAGCTGATTAGTGTCGCCAATAAGGACCATGTTTTTGCACTTTGAAATAGGAATCAAGCCAGTAGCAACATCACACTGTCCCGCTTCATCCATTACCAGTAAGTCGAATTTATATTTTCGTCCCAGCTTACGGCTAGAAATATTGGTAGTAAGAATAATGGGAAATACCTTTGTCAGCTTTTCCAGATTCTCATCATCTGCCACCCATTTATTAAACTCTCTAACCTGCTTTCCGGATTCTTCAATTTCCAGTATTTCAACAAGTGAAGCGTATTCCTTTGTGCTGAGTCGTTTTACATACCTTAAGGATTCGTAGTAGAAAAACTGCAAGAGCTGCTGATTGTCTTTAATGACTTCATATAAATTGTGAAGATCATCATTATTGGTTTCGGGTAACTGCCTAAGTTTCTCTTCAATGGCGTGTTTTTCTTTTTCCAGTAAACGATTCCCACCTTTCGAGAGGAGACTACTTACAAACTCCAGATTTTGCAACTGTTCAATTCTAGTCTCATGATTTTTAATTCTCTCAAGTAATTTTCTGTTCTTCTCTTTAGACTTTTCCTTGAGATTAAACAGCAGTTCTTCCTTTGGAACGTCTTTGGTTTCAAAAGCATACCGTTCTTTAATAAGCTGTAATGCCTGAGCTACACATTCGTTGTTCCCGAGCCTAAGTACCGGAAGCAGTATTTCTTTGTTGTTGTATTTGCCCAAGAACAATTTATCCTTTATCCCATCGATTGGGACATTGTTGTTTGAGGTAATCACTAGTGTCTTTCCATTGGTAAGGCAATTCACAATTATATTTAATATGGTCTGTGTTTTGCCTGTTCCCGGTGGTCCCTGCACATAGGTGATCGGGTATTTCAGCGCATTGTATATGGTTTGAATCTGGTCAATATTAATGTTCTGATCGTACAGTGCAATATGTGGTTCCTTTCGGTTTTGCCTGTCCAGCAATGATAAGTTTTGAAAGAATGCCTTTAAGGGAATCTCCATTTCTTTAAGCTCATATTCTGCATGTATGTTTTCATAAATGCCAGCTATATCTATCTGGGCATATCCCAACACAACTACTTCAGGCCTAGTATTGATTAATTCGCCCGTTTTGAAATTGGCTTCTAGAATTCTTTCAGCTTCTTCCCTATCTTTTGTATAAACCGCTTCGAAGTCTGCCGGACTCAAATCTGTGTAATAGGACAAGGAGTGCTTTACATCTTTTATATAAAAATTAGGATTAAACTGTGTTTTGCTCCCCAGATGTAATGTTTTGTTCACAGGGTCAAGCGTGAGCTTCCTGTATGCAATTACAAATTTGCCCTTTGAGGGTAGATCAATTGAAAATTCACTGATAGCCAGCTCATATTCATAATACTTGCGGTAATCGTTGTGGTAAATATCTTTGATGATTTTTTTCTGCTGCTCATCTGTTAAGGGATATGGATTTTCCTTTGCTAATTCTGTTAAATCCACTCCTTGGATTAAATGGGCTTTGTGTAAAAATGGATCCTTATTGGCTTTGTAGCATTCTAGGTAATAGTTCAATATGTTATTATCATACAGGTCAAATTCATAAACCTGTAAACTATCGTCTTCATCCAGTTTTTTGATCAGTTTCTCTGAGACATCACAATGAGAAAACTTAAGGATATCAGCACTTTGAATGGATGAAATAAATATTTTTTTATCTAGGAGCGGTACATCCTTTGTCACATTAAACATATTGACCCGCAGTTCATCCTTGGCGTTTATATCGAGTATACAGATCCAAAAAGGTGTAATCTCCCCGCTCTTATTTTGGTAGGTAATGTTCAGATATTTCCCTTCCCTGATGGCTTTACCAATGAGTGCAGTGATTTTTTTGTCAATCATTTCGATTGAATTTTAAAATTCATGATTCTGAATGTTCATCTCATGAGAATCTTATGTGACGTTTTTGACTTATCAGAACCTTACTAAACTCTAGTTTATTGATATACCTATTGGAATATAGTTTGCCACGGTAATCACGCATGTGCTTTTTAATGCTCTTTGTTTTTGCTAGAGTTAAACATAGAACTAATCATCTAAAAATCCAATACTTCTTAATTGTTGAGCCTTTTGATTGATAATTACCATCAATTAGAAGTGCCTCTTTGGTGTTTCATACGTTGAATTCATTCACAGGAATAATTTTCTAGCAGGGTTCGGTTATTTTTTAAAGAATGTATTGCTGTGAAATTCTCAAG
>TARA_R110002020_G_scaffold1420_1_pt1 | contig 12808 bp, 8 predicted proteins | sample TARA_R110002020 | Tara Oceans TARA_R110002020 (sample SAMEA4396489) | marine metagenome | biome: Westerlies Biome; feature: [MES] marine water layer (ENVO:01000295) within the mesopelagic zone...; material: water (ENVO:00002006), including particulate matter (ENVO:01000060) such...
TCTTTTAATTCAGCGACTTTTAGCTTTTTCTCTTCTATATTGTCATTTATTTCTTCTAATTTTGCTTCTTTATTTTTCTCATCTTCACGTGATATAGGCTTTCTTAATCTTACTTGATAGCTAGAAGTTCCATCTGTATTTGTTTTTCTCACTAAATCTTCTATAGCAACTTTTATAGTTCCCCCAGTTAAATCTACATTTTGACCGTCACTATCTCGCACAGCCCCTTGTAAATTCATTTCCATGTATGGAAGGTTTTTCATTTGACTGCCCACTCTATTTCTTACAACTACTCTGTCATCTCCTTCATAATCAGTTGTTTTTCCAATTATATCTTTTTTAGAAAATTGAGTTTTATCAAATGTAGAACCTCCAGCACCAAATGTCCAGTTAAAGTCTGAACCATCTCCTTCTTGTGTTATATCTTTTCCATATTTCTCCTGTGGTCTATATTTCATAGCTTCATTTATTACATATTCTTTTGGGGTGGCAAATCCAGATTTTTCAGCACCTCCTGCTGCCTCCCAAGCTTCTTCAGCACTTCGCTGCCACATGTTATTTGTCTCATATTGGGTGCTATACATTTCTTGCCATTTCTCAGGTGAACTACCTTTTACTGTTGTTTTTATAAGGTCTCCTGTTGTTGGGTCTTTTCTTTCTATAACAGAATCTTTATCATAAGCTTTTATAGCAGTTGACATATAGCCTTCTAATAAAGCACCTAACTCATCTGGCTTTGTGTCTATATGCTCCCATGAATTGCTAAAGTCTCCTGGTGTTTCTGATTGCTTTGCATATAATCCATATCTATCTCTAAGATTTGAATTTTTTGCCATTTCCTTTTGTACTTCAAAATGAACCTTTTTAGCTTCCGCAGAAGAATTAGAAAACTGTAACATTGTTTGTTCTCTTTTTTTCTTCTCCATCCAAATATCAGGGTTTTTTGAAGGGTTTTGTAATGCGTTAAAATTTTCTTTAATAAATTCTCTATAAGAGTTCCATTGCTCGTTATACATCCCTAAATCTCTATCCCATAATTTAGAGGTGTCCATCTCTACAAGAGAGTTTAATAATTCTTTTTCTTTCCTTTCTTTTTCCTTTTTAGCTTCTTTTTGTGCGTCCATTTTAACTTTCCAAACCCCTGATGTGTCAAAGACCTGAGCCTCTCCTTGTCCTATTGCTAAACCTGTCGCTACTGGATTTATATATTTTGCCATATTATTCGTATCTATTTGTTATTGGATTCCATGTTGTGCCTAATTGCCCAAATGACTGTGGGTATAAAGAAAAATTAGATTGATTTGCTCCAAATGATTGATTTTGTAAACTAGGGGTATTGCCTTGCTCATATGTATTTAATTGTGATGCTAACCCTACATTAGAAAACATGTTTTCATTTGTACCTAAGCCACTACCGAACCCCATATTTTTACTTAAAATTGAAGTATTTATTTTTTGTTGATTTTGAGGAAATCCACCTCCTGTAGCAAATGGAGATGTTGGTTGATTAAAATTAAATTGTCCTGTTCCTTGATTAAAACTGTAATTTTGCGAATTTAATGCTCCACCAGTATATCCTGTTCCGCCTATCATTTGGTTGTTTTCACCTCCTATAGTGGTTTTAAATTGAGGCCCAGATGTTCCACCACCTCCACCCGTAGCTAGTGATGCTGCAGTGTCCATTTTTCCTGCTACAGATGTTGCCAAGCCTGTAACACCTCCCATTATATTCTGCATACCAGCCCCTTTCATAGCTGCAGCTGCTTGCGATTGTTGCTCCCAGCTAGCTAGCTCATCTTGACCTTGTTTTTCTTCATAACCAGCCATTTTCATCCTCATGTCTTGAAGACCTTGAATATTTTTTTCTCTTTGCTGAATATCCATTATCCCCATCTGACGTATTGCGTCTTGTTGATTTTGCTCAAGTTGAGACACAACACCTAATCCGCCCCTTCTTTCCTGCACTTGCCTTAAAGAAGCCATTCTAGACCTATCCATCTCTTGAAGCATCTGAGATTTTACCGCCCCAGGCATTCCTTTTAAAGACTGTAATTGAGATGTGCCTAAAGCTCTTCTTGCTGATTCTGGAATTTCATAATCAGGCCTATCTCCAGCTTGTTCTGCTAATTTCTTTCCTTGTTGTGTTTGATATATACCTACACCAGCTGATATTGCTGATACGGCGACGGCTGCCCAACTCATAGTTTAATGTTTTTAATTATCATGTGTTTTATTTTTTTAAATGTTCGTGTAAGTAAATTAGATTTTTTTAATTCTAAATACCTGCTATATTCATCATAATCTTTTGCAATTACCTGTTTTTCTAATTTACATAAATCTTGTGTGTCTGTAGCATTAGGATGTACGTTTATCCATACAACATCTGTTAAAGCATACCCAACTCTTTTTGTTCCTCCTTTGGCTACTACTGAGCATGGCCCCTGCATTATCTTTTCACCCTCTTCAGTAATAATAGCTATTTTTCCTGACATCAAAAATATATGATGCGTCTGTTTAATTATTTTTCCTACAAGCATTGTTCCTTTAGGCACAAACATTTCCCTTACATATATTCCATCTGAAAAAGAATGTTTTACTGGGCAAGCATCACTATCACCTATAGATGTTTTATAGTTAGGGTCATTATTATTTTTTAACGCTTCTTCAATAGCAAATATTTTTTCTCTTGATTTGTTTTTAAATAATTTTTTTTCTAATAACATATTTACAAAGATACTGTTTTTTATTGATTTTGAATTAAACTAGGGTTACTAGAAGGTATAAAACCAAATTTAATTGAAAATAAAACGGTTTGTTCTTGTGCCTGAGGAATAGGCAAGGCTAATCTACACATAGCTGATGTGTCTCTCATTCTGTTTCCTTCTATTTTTGCGTTTGCAATTCCAGGAGAAAGCACATCACATCTAATCGTTGCGTTATGTATATTTTCTTTCGTTCCATGCCCTTTTTCCCAATTGTATGTAGTCCCTCCTGTAAATTCATTTAAAAATATATTTGTTACTTGACCATTTCTTGTATATAAAGAATCAAGTTCCCAAATATTATTTGAGTGCTCAGAAATAGAATGAAAAACTTTAGTAATATCAGGCAGCTGGTTTAAAGCAAATTCTATATGAGATTCATAATCGACTCCATAAAAATTATTATATAAAGCAGGGTCTGGTCTTCCTACAATTTGTACCGTATTAGGCACTATTGCAGCATTATGTTGATATACACTTGCATTTAGAAAACTGTATAATTCTGTGTTGTATGTTGTAATAAAGTTTTTATAACTATAAAAAGAGTTCCATCTTTTTGAGAGCTCATGAAATCCTACGGTAAAACCATGGATTCTTCGATTTGTAGTATTACCAGTAGACATATCTACATCTTGCCAGTTAATGTCCGCAATAGAAATAACATATTCATCAAATTTATTGTCGTAAGCCCCATATGCCCTAAAATCATGTCTTATGTGCTTATTGTTGTCAATTACTTCTTGAAAATAATCTGTAAAGAAATTTTTCATATTATGTTCTGATATAGGGGTAAGACCGTCTTGAGAAAGTCTCAATACTACACGTCTTTTTATATCAACAAAATAACTTCTAAATCCAAAATTAACAAATGATTCTGGATTTCTAGATATTCCAAAGTCCCCAGTATAAGGGTCAGAAATAGAAAGAACATTTTGACTAATAGCAACATTTTGTTTTGATGTAGCATCAAATAATACAGCTCTACTTACTAATGCTCTTGAAACCTTATCTTCTTGTAATATAATTAATTTATCATTTATAGAAAATAGTTTTTGTATAGAGTTATATGACTTGTCATACTCTTGGAAAGAAACGTCTGGAAAAAAAGTACCGAAACCATTAATAGCAGTATTAGGCACAAATGGTTCTGAAAAAAATATAGTACTATCTCTTCTTGTTTGTTTGAAATCAGGCAGGTAAGCGTTAGGCCTTCCTTCGTCCCAAGCTTTTGAAGGCCAAAAATCAGATGCTGTATAATGTTCTGTTATTAATGTTACTGGTGGTGCGATAGCTGCGTATTTATCTCTTATGTATATATCGCCTTTTAGAAAAGTTCCTTCTGCTGGTAAAGAAGCGTCTGGATTAGCTGTATCTCCTTGGTTATAAGAAAATACTGCAGGCGTGTTATTTCCTAGTTCATCAACATAAACTATATTGACACCCGCTTGATTTGTAACGCCACTTAACTGCCCTTCATTATGGCCACATGCCCAAGAGTTTGCTTCATGTATTAAATCATTATTACCATTTAATGATATTCTATTAGTATGATTAAATTCATAATATATATCTTCTCCTGTTGGAGCAGGTCTATATATTTCTACAAATACATTTTCTGCTACACCTGAAGCTTGTGCCGACTGAACAGTTCCAACTACACTTTGCTCTAAAACAAACCACAATTTTGCTTGCCCACCTATTGGTGAGTTTCCATAAATCCCATTAATATCTTCAATAACGCCTATTATTTCCCAATCTTGACCTGTGAAATTCACTGTATCTATTATTTTTACTCTATCTCCTTTTTTCCAATCCCATAAAAAATTGTTTGCTGATGATTGTGCAGAGTGTTTAATTAATTCTTCCATGTCCATTATAACAGCTCCGTTTGAAAAACCACCAGCGGCTTCTATAACAGCTTGGTAACCAGGGGGAACTAATCCTGTATTATCTGTTACACTGTCTGGTAATACAGTATTATATCTTGCTTTTATGGTACTATCCCAAAATATTTCTTTCACTAAAACTTGTACAAAATCTTCTATTTTTTCAGAAGAATGAAGCCACTGATAATGTGTTGCCCAGTAAGGAGGCGGATGTTTTATTTTAAAATGTATATGTGCTGTAAAATCAGTTATCGCAGAGTCTCTTTCATTTCTTGATGGCACATAGACACTTCCAGCTTTATTTAATGCACCACTTCTATTTGCATAATCGTAATATACTAACCCGAAATTATGTCTAGTCCCTGACTTAAACCCCCTTTCATTTCCTTTACCTAAATCTATAGGAAGACCTATTAATATCATGTTATTTTGTATGGTGTTACCTAACGCATTGTATTCTGCCGACGTAAGAGGCTGTACATCAAGATAAGCAGGAGGCCAAGACCAACCTATGTTACCTAAATTATGGTCACCATCTCCATCAACTTGGTTTCCAGCAACAGGAAAATCTGGAGTTGACCCTGGCCAGGGAGTTGGAAGAGGGTTCGGGAAATTATGGTCTCTTGCATATACTCCACTAAGTCCAATTACGACACGTGCTTTAAATGCGTTACAAGTTCCAACATTCATATAGTCATCTAACCACATAGCAAAATCAAGTGACAAGTCATTACCACTTGCACCCCATAACCCAGCACCTACAGTTCCTCCTTGATATGTTCCAGTACTTATTGGATTATCTCCATTACCATTTCCGTCCTGACCATGACCCCATCCAAAAAGCCATTTATCATCATTACTACTATTATATCCATACATATTAGTAAATGTAGTTATACAATTATTTTCCATATGTTGCCTTATTGTGGTCATAGTGTCTAAACCACCACCCTGACATATATAAAAAGTCGAATCAAAATCTACTCTCATTAGACGTTCACCATCTTGGTGACCACAAATACCGTCAAATCTTTCAATCTGACCATGAAAGTGAATACCTTCTAATTTCAAATGAATAACTTCTCCTGGCAATCTTGTGCTCATATCAGGAATTTGAATCCTTATCGTAAACCTTGCGTGAGCTCTACCGTTTACTCCTGCTGCCCAGTTATAACTGTCTATACCAGCGTGAACAGTATACCCTATAGGTTCAAAATTTCCTATAGTTTCTTGTGTCTCTTGATAAACAACACTTAATTCAGTATCAGTTACTACAGGGTCATATCCATTAACTATATTTCCATATACTAATCTGTTGCCATCAACAATTTCTTGTGATTTAGCTAATAAAGGGACATCATCATATAGTTTATTAGACGCTTGTAAATCAATAGGTATTTTTGGCTCATTTCCTGTAAATAAAAAATATATATTCTGCCAATTGGGCATCGAATCTAATATTGTCGTTTTAACAGTTGGTGTATTTATATTTCCTGGATTACCAAAAGAACTTAACGAAATGTTTTCTTGAAGGCTATTGTCTTTTTTTATTGTACATACCAAATAAAAATCATCTCCTGTTCCGTTTTTTCTTGCTGCTATATCTATAGCTGAAACATCTTTCCTTCCATTTTTTATTTTGACTTGAACATAATTATCCTCTTCAAGTAATACTGTATTAGAATAAACATTTCTTGTTGTTATTGATTCGCTTATAGGTGACCAAGAAGATTTTTGAGCATCTCTATATATATATCTATACTTAAATTGCCATAAGTTTCCTTTTATGTAATTTGATTTTTTATCACCCCATGTTCCTGAACAAACTAAAGGTGGCGATGTAGGAGCATTAGGAACAGCATGAAGAGGAGGGTCTTCTAAATAAATAAACTTAGGGTCTGTTATTCCTGGGTTAGTTATAAACCAATAAGCTCTTAAAGGATTAATTTTTCTAGGAGGATTTAAATCATCCGTCCAATACAATATTCCTGCTGGGGCAAATTCATTACTATGAATTATATTTACACCAGTAATTAAATAATTTACATTAAAATTTAAATTATTATTATTAAAATATAATATTCTAAATCCTTTTGGAGAAGCTACATTATTAGTGTCTGGAAAAAAATTACTAACTATACAGTGTTCGTCATTACCACTTGTGTCACAAACAAAATAATATAATATACTAAATTTTTTATCTTCAAAACTACCTATAACCACAAATCTTGCGTCATCTAGAGTTGCTCCACTTGGTGTTGTTATTGAACTTCCTCCAACAAGTTTATTACCTCTAACATTTTCTACCGTTCCCTGATTTTCCTCATCTGAAGATGTTATTCTGCAATTAAGAGCATATCTATAATCATTACTCTGAATGAACCTTTCTTCAGTGTCCATATCCATTCCACCACCAGCAAATATTTTTTTTTCTTCTGCCATATTTAAAACTTAGGAGATTGTTTGTTGTTTTTTCTTGATGCCTGTAAAGCTTCTTCTTTATTAAACGAGCTAAATCTTGCCGTAGCTATTCTTTTTTCATTATACCAGTCTTTTCTAGCCATCATTTTTTCATTAGCATTTACATTTTTTCTTCTTTGCAAATGCTTCCACCATATATAAGAACGTAAAGCTTCTTCTGCAAAAACATGTATCTGATACTCACCATCTGAAGTAGAACCATCGCTTACGTATTCTAAAACCAACTCTCGCCCACTATAATCAGATGACAATACAATTTGATTATTCACTTTATCTATCTTGTAAAATCCATATATATTATTACCCCCTCCTAAACCATATATATTGCTTGTAGGCCATCCTGTCCAATATACTGAATTTAAATTAGAAAGGTTTGATGACGCATAAGATATAGAGTCCCCACAACTATCGAAATCTGTTGGCAAACACATTTCTGCGTCTAAACCCAAAGATTTTAACTCCCCAGCACTACAAACTCCTATTCTTCTATATTTTATATAATCACAAGGTAAATCTACTGTTAAATTATCATTTACTGGTAATTTAGAAACTTTTACCTCTTGCGTTGTGTCAAAAGCTAATTCTTTAGCCCCTCTAATTCCTATATCAAATAATTGATAAAATTTATTTTCATCTTGCTCTCCCATTTGTATAAGCAAGCTTTTAACTATTTCATTAAGTGTTATATATGATTTCATATTATTCTATATTATCATTTTGTTCGTCAGAAATTGCATTTCTCATAACTGAATACAACTCCACTACATTTCTTATTATCATAGATTGCATTTCTGGAGTAATAGGAAAAATATCATCTGGAGATATATCTTCAGAAACTGTTACTATTTTAACCAAAACTTCTTTATCACAATTTTTCATCCCTTTATTGTAAAAAACCTTTGTTCCCTGAAAAGACTCTTGACTAAACTCTAAAGAGTTTTCTATAAAAAAGCCTACACGACCCACTGCGTTTTCAGAGGGCATACCACTATATAAACCTAGTTGTCCTGTAGACAGCCTCATAAAGGGATTATATTGGTCTTGAACAAAACTTACTTGAACTACGCCCATGTCACTTGGTAGAGACATAGGTGTGACAGGTAACTTAGAAAACTTCATGTTTTTTATATTATCTGTTTCTACATTTAAAACATAAGAAGTAACAAAAGAACCATTAATAGATGTTGCTCCATAACCCCCTGAAATTTGTAAAGATTGAAATATATCCTGCTGTACGAGTTTATCTCTTTCTTGTTCTATATTCATCATGATTTCTCGTATATCAATCTCCGCATCATCACGAATAGCTCCCCCTTGAATAATTCTAAGAGCTTGTTCTGCTAATTTTCTTTTTGTTATTGCCATTATATTCCTTGTTGTTTTTTAAGTTCGCTGTATTGCGATATAGTATTATCTTTTAAGTTAACTCCTATAAAGCTTAATATACGAACTCCTATTTCATTAAATAATTCATCTGACCAATTTAGATTTACTGAGTTAGCAGAATCATAATCAGGCATTGCTGTTGTTGTATTAACAGTATATTCCCACGACGGTTTCACAGGCCTACTTAAATACGTTACATCAATTCCAGTTATATTAGTAGGATATACTTGTAAATAGCCGTTATATATAGCGGCTATAGGGTATTCTGGTGTAGGTTGTAAAATAGAACTATCTAAATATGAAGACAACTCTGAATCATCTAATATTTTTACCCCAGAAGTCCTCAATTCTGACTCACCAGTTGTATTGTCTACTTTATAATATTGAGCTCTTAACGAACTTAAATGCATATAATCTGGTAAGTTTGACCATATAAATTTTCCTCCATTTAATAACGGCTGATATATTTTTTTTATAAAAGGCCTTAAATCATCACTAACTTTTTGCGTTTGTTGATATGCTACTCTAGGAACAGGTCTCCCTGGTTGATATTCTGCTGGATTATTATACCTTTCCATAAATAATTGCATCTGTGCTCTATCTGCAGCTATATTAAATTCTGATGGTTTTACATATCCAGATTGCTCTTTGTTAGAAACAAATTGCACAAATTCATATAATTCATTAATGTCTATCATTTTTATTTATTTTATCCTTCTAAATTAACTGGTGATGCTGCTATATAAGGAACATGTACTTTAAACTTACCAGCAGTCAGGGCTATTGAGTTTGCAGTAGTAACTGTAATATTTGTTTTAACAGTGCTACTTACTTTAATTACCGTCCCACTACCTGCTGGCGTTGTTCTAGTAACTGCTGTCGCACTACTAAAAGGTGTGGCATTAAAATTAGTTTCATCATGTATAGCATCAACATCAATAGCTCCCCCAGAATAACCAACAGCAATAGTTGGAACTCCAGAAGAAACTGTAAGAGCAGTTTCCATTTCAATAATACATTGGTCTAATAATATTATTGCTCCTGCAGGTATAAGCTCACTTCCTATAACAAAAGTAGTGTTTGCAGTACCTTCATTTACAGCAAAATCATATGTAGCTGTTACTATATTTACTCCCCCTGGAGCACTTACCCAGCTTCTAACTCCTGTTCTTGTAGATGCTAATATCTGTCCATCGCCAGTAGGATTTCCTAATGAGTCTTCTAAAGTGTCAGAAGATGCGTTTTTTACTCCATTTGTCCAAGCATCATTCACATATCTTGTTGTCACTATCACTGACCCTGCTAAAGCCTCTGCGTATGATAAGTCTGTTCCAAATATAGTCACTTTATTAGCTCCATCAGTTGCTGACCTTTGCCAAGCACATCCCCATATAGCTGTATAACTATCACCCTCTTTTGCTTCTCCATAAGGCTTTTCTACTGTATAACTATTTGATGTTGTCACAGTTCCACTAAAGTCATATATAGATGTGTCTTGTCCTGACTGTATTTTTCTTGTACCCCCATCGACAGTAGAACCTGTAGAATCTCCAATAGTAGTAGTTCCTCCGCCAGAAGCCACAGTTACTTTAGTCACTCCTTCTACTGGTAAAATAACTCCAGCATCAGACAATGTTTTTCTACTTATAACTGATTTCGGAGCACGATTTATTTCTATCCATAAACTTGCTGTAGCATCCCACATTAATGTTAAAGATGATTTGTCATAATATGTGCTTCCGTAAACTCTTTGTGCCTCTGGAGATGCGGTTGTAAAAATGCTAGAATTTTCTAAACATATGTTTTGACTAGCTGTCGCCACCTCTGTATTTGAAATACTATGGTCATTTATTGTAATTGACCTGCTGCTATCAGTACCTACAATAATTAATATGTCTCTATCAGATATTTGACTGTTTGTTTCTACTATTCTGTATAAATTATCTGCAGGAGTGTTAGATTCTGTATCTATTTTTAACACTTGTATATTACCCCTTCTTTCATAAGTATATATTCCACTAGCAACACTATCTAATGTTGCTGATATAGCTAAATCATTAGCATCAGGATATACAGCAGTTTTGTAACCATTAGTTACATATGGTGTAATATCCAAAGCATCGGCAGGTACAGTTCCTTCTGCACCAGATGCGTCAGATAAAAAATACTTAAACGAAGCCGCTCCTAAATCTAGATTTTGATTCGTGTATCCATATGTAGTACTTTCATATACTAATGCTCTATTTTGTGCAGCATGTTCTAATAGTATTCTACGTATATCTGTTGTGTTTTGTAAATTAGCTAAAATTCCTGATGCAGAACCCTTAGCTCCGTCTCCATCACATATATAAATTTTATATGTTGATTGTGTTCCTAAATTGCTTAATGTTGGTGTCGCCATAATTTTATCGTTTTGTTCCTGTTATTTCAAATTTTAATGTTAATGTTCCCATTTTAGCTAATCTTAAATTAGATAAAGGTATTCCTTTTTTATTTACTAATCTGAAGTAGAATGTATCTGCTGCACATCCATTTACTTCTACATTTAATTCTTCTTGTAAGTTTGTGTAATCAAACCCTGCCCCGTCTTCATATGTTGCTTGTACAATATAATCAGAATGGTCTGTTGTCATAAATTTATCAACTAAAAATCTATTGTTTTTTCCTAAAGTAGCATCTACTGAAGCCACAGTAGGAGTTACATATCCTGTTCCATTTTCTAAACTTACCATATCTACAAGTGCTGTAGTTATAGTTTGTGTTCCTCCAGACGCAATAGATATATCTACATTAAATGTAATAAATTCATTATTTTTATATTTATCAGATATATTTTGAGTTAATTCTATATTAGTAATATTAGATTTTATTGTAACTATATCTGATGCATTTGTTGTCATTAAAGATTTAGTTGCAGTAGATAAGTCTACAGTATCTATATACGGAATACATTCTTTTCCTTGTCCCGTTCTAGTGACTGTAAGATAATCGCTACCTGCTAGTGTTTTAGAATTACTCCCTAGCTTTGAGTTTTTTAAAGGTACTATTTGTTTTGCCATTTTTATTTCTTTTTATTTTATATTTTATGTTGTAAATGTTGTTCCCGATGATATATTTCCATTTGCTACAGTTATGTTTGCTGTTGCATACTCTAGTCTTGTTTGTAATCCTCCTGTACCCGTTCCACCTGATGTTCCAGGGACATCTCCAGTCCCAACCTTTATTACTAAACTAGAATTGTTTCCCATAGCTTTAAACGCAAGAGACATACCAAAAACTGTGCCTGCTAGTTTTACTAAATTAATATTTGAGCCTAAATCAATGGATGATAAATTATTATTATGACACCATAGATATTCTAACGCAGTATTAGCACTTACATCTAAGGTTGTTAGTGAGTTATTATGACATTTTAATCCATACAACCCTGATGACCCCCAGGTTGTAGAGCCTATATTATTACTTAAATCAAGACTAGTAAGGTTGTTATCATAACACCATATAAATTCTAATTCTACATTATCTGTCACATCTAAAGAAGAAAGATTGTTATTTACACATGTTAAACGTAATAATGTATCTAATCCAGATGTGTCTATAGTTGTAAGGTTGCTGCAATCATTTACAGTAAGATAATCTAAATTATTATTTGAAGAAACATCTATACTTGTAAAAGAATTATTACTTGCAGTTAAATATTTTAAAGCAGCAAAATCTTCTATTCCTGTTAAATCAGAAATATTCTCATTAGACACATTTAAAGTTTGAACTTGGCAAATATTAACAGTTAAGACAATTCCATTTCCATTAGTACCATCTCCCATTCCAGCGTTTTCTAAATAATCTTCAAAATTACTATCAGGTACAGACGTATTTCCTGGACATACAGGATAAGTGCAAGAACCATCATCACAATCTGCGGTTGAATCATAATTAGATGCTGCAGGGTCTGTACATCCGTAACTATTACAATACAAGCAAGAACCATCATCTTGACAAGCATTAGGGTCATAATTTGTAGCCAATGAGTCAGTACATCCAGCCACTAAACAACATGAACCATCATCTATATTAGCACCAGCATAGTAGTTAAGAGCTAGTGGGTCTGTACATCCATATACAGAGGCTATACAAGAACCATCGTCACAAGTTGCGGTAGGGTCATAATTAATTGCTGTTGAACCTGTACATCCATATACACAAGGAGTACAACAAGAATCATATCCTGAATTTCGAGGCCCTGAAGAATCGTCTCCTGCAGTTGTTAAAGAATTGCCATTACAATCAGTTGTT
>TARA_R110002020_G_scaffold287513_4_pt1 | contig 12798 bp, 9 predicted proteins | sample TARA_R110002020 | Tara Oceans TARA_R110002020 (sample SAMEA4396489) | marine metagenome | biome: Westerlies Biome; feature: [MES] marine water layer (ENVO:01000295) within the mesopelagic zone...; material: water (ENVO:00002006), including particulate matter (ENVO:01000060) such...
TCCGCAAGAACCTTTTAAACTAAACAAATATGAATGGGTTACTATTTAATACAATTATCCTAAGTCTCTATATATGAAGTCAAATATATAAATTTCTGTCTTAATAAATAACCTTATATATAATAAACTATGTTTTTAGATTTTGTTGTATATTAGTAGTATGAATATAGGAAAGAATGGAAAAGCATTTCATAATGATTATGCGACACCAAAATACATATACGAACCTTTAGATGCTGAATTTAATTTTAACTTTGATCCTTGTCCACTAAACCACAATATAAAAGAGTGGGATGGTTTAAAGGTAGAGTGGGGTACAAGTAATTTTGTCAATCCACCTTATGATAGAAAGACTAAAGAAGCATTTATAAGAAAAGGTATAGATGAATACAAAAAGGGAAAAATAGTTGTTATGCTTTTACCTGTGTCCACCTCTACTAAGATATTTCACGAACACATATTAGTTAATAAACCTGAAATAAGATTTATAAAAGGTAGAATTAAGTTTGATAAAAATAAAGCAGGTACATTTGACAATATGCTTGTAATATTTAAATAACAATAAACTAATTGATAGTTATATAGATATGAGTAAAACATTCACCATAAGCATCCCATCAGAGTTAGCTGGGATATCTTTAAAGCAGTATCAGAAATACATTAAGACTGTTAAGTATGAGGAAGGCACTGAACCGACAAAAGAAGAGATAGACTTTGCTAATTTAAAACTACTTGAGTGTTTTTGTGGTATTACAATGAAGGAAGCTTACAATTTACCTCTAACTAAATTTAGTGGGATTATAGCAAACATATCAGAAATGTTTAAGGAAGAGACACCTTTGCAAAGAACCTTTGAAATGACAGATCCTAAAGGAGAAACAATTAAGTTTGGATTTATTCCTAAGCTTGATGACATATCTCTTGGAGAGTTTATTGATTTAGACAAGTATATATCAGATTGGCAACAGATGCACAAAGCGTTAGCCGTATTATATAGACCAGTTGTGTTTGAGAAAAAGGATTTATACCTAATAGAGGATTACGAGGGGACAGATAAATATGCAGAAGTAATGATGGATGCACCTGTTAATGTAGCTTTAGGTGCAACGGTTTTTTTTTACCGTTTAGGCAGCGAGTTGTCAAGGCATACGATGGACTCTTTGGAGAAACGTCTCAAGACGGATTCAACATTACAGCAGGATTTGGAGCAAAATGGGGTTGGTATCAATCAATTTACGGACTTGCTGCAGGCGACCCAACAAAATTTAAAGACGTTACGAAACTTTCCTTATTTCAATGCCTAACTTGGTTAGAGTTTGAGAAAGAGAAGAATGAAATAGAAAGAAAAATGTTAAAACAAAATACAAGATGAGACAAGTATATACAGTATTAGATAAATTAAAGGAAATACTAAGAGCTAACGGAAAAACTAAAACGGTTACCTTTGGTGATATATTAGAAGTAGATCTTAATAAGACCACTATATATCCATTAGCTCATATTATACTCGGCAATGTAACATTTACAGATAGAATAATGACAGCGACTATACAAGTATTGTGTTTAGATATAGTAGATGTAAGTAAGGAGAAGCAAACAGAAGACATGATGTTTGGAAATGACAATCTGCAAGATGTATTAAATACGCAACTGCAAGTAGTAAACGACTTACAACAAAACTTAAGAAGAGGAGATGCTTTCTCTGACAACTTTCAAGTAATTACAAGTGTAACTGCAGAACCATTTTCAGATAAATATGAAAATCAATTAGCTGGATGGGGAATGACTGTAGACATACAAGTACCAACTAATGAATTATCTCTTTGCTAATGGTCTATACATTCACAGCTGAAGCTTTAAACAGAATACGCAAAAAATTAACTACTGAAATAAAAAAGCAAATTGATGCAAAGAAGTTAAATGCAACAAGAAATTTAAGGAAGAGTATTAAGGGAACTGTATTTGCAGGCAGTAAAAGTGTAACACTAAACATCTATGCTGCTGAGTATTTTGAAGCAGTTGATAAAGGAACTAAATCAGGAAGAAGACCTCCACGCAAGAAAATAGAAGAGTGGGTTCAGGCTAAGGGCATAAGTCCTACAAATAGCAAGAGTGTAAAGCAAATGGTTAAAAACATACAACAAGCTATATTTGACAAAGGGACTATAGAAAGATTTGCTTATAAAGGAGCTAATATATTAGACTTTATAGATCAAGCATATTCAGATGAAATAACAGAAGAGTTAAAAAAAGGTTACTTAAAAGATTTAGAATTAGAAATAAACATAGATGGCAGTAAATAAAATAAATAGTAGAAGTCCTTATTATATAGTTGCAGCAGGAACTGAAGGGTCAACAACAGGTGATTCATCAGAGACTCAAGAAGAGAGAGACGCTAAACAAGAAATATATAAACTTAATATAGTTCAAGTTGTTTCAGGAAGTAATGTTCAAAGTCCAGGTTCTGGTACATCAGGAACGGATATAAAACTTAGAGCTATACCATCTAACTTTACTGGTAACGGTGTTTATACTTGGACTGGAGGAAATGCTGCAGCAGAAGGAACAACAGCAGACATTGAATTTAAAGAGACATTAGGTAGTGGTGTAACCAATCAAGAGTTTAGCTATGGCTGTAGTACGTTAGACGCAGATGGCAATACAATTACTGCTACAGCCTTTATAGTATCTTGGGCAACAACAGCTCAATATTATGCAAAACTTACCTTGACTAACGACATCAAGCCTTCTGTTTCTTCAATAGGTTATACAGGTTTTGTTTTAACTCAAACAAGTATTCAAGCACAAAAAAGTGTAGAAATAAACAAAACTCCTAAACAGGTTATTGAGGTCAATGGTCGTCAAGGAGATAGTTATAGTTTTACTATAGCCTTAGCTGTTGCAAACGACTATACAGCAAGTACAGCACTTGCAGCTTCTACAGCAAATTTTAGTGGTACTTTTGGAGCAGCTAATGTAAATCTTGCTTCAACATTATCAGGTACTTTAGTTGAATCATCAAGATACGTTTTAGGAAGAAGTGTTACTTCTACAACAGAGGGTTGTCCTTTTACAATAACACTATATACATCAAATGTCCCTGACAACACTTTAGTTCCTTTTAAGATAACTGGTGTAAGTGCAGATGACTTAGTAAGAGGTAGTTTGACTGGTGCATTTCAAGTTTTTAACAATGGTGCATCAATAGACTTCGAAGCTAAGTTAGATTCTACAGCAGAACTACCAAGCGAAACATTTACTATATCACTTGATGGGATTTCTAATACTGGATTTAATGTATCTCAGACAGCAGTTACAATATTTGATGCAATAACAGCAGGAACCCCACAAGAAGTTCAAGTATCTGTAACAGGAAAAGACACAGCTAATTGTGCTTGTGCTGAAACAAATAGACAAACAGCATATTTCAGATTACTTGCTGGTCAATCAGCAATAGGAGACGGAGTTTTCTTATTCTCAAATGCAGCACTTACAATACCTTATTCAAGTTCAGGTCAATACTATAATTTTCTTGTATCAGGAACAACTAAAGTAGGTAAAATAGGAGCTACTTGTGATGGTAGATTGTCTAATTTTATAACTTGTACATCAACAACAGACTGTGGAGGAACTATTCTTGAAAGTATAGCTGTTCCTAATGAAGCTATAGTTTCATCAAGTTATGTAACAAGTCCTGGAGAAAATGGTTCTGACGTCTGTGCATTAGAAGCAGATGTTACTGTTTATTATGTAGGTTCTATTGTAGGAAATAATGTTGATGGAAGTGGTGCTACCCTTTATACAAATAAAACATCTACAAATCACATATTTAATCCGTATGGTGGAACAGGTAACTGGTATAAAATAATACTTACAGATGAAAACAACAATCCTGTTGACTATTATTGTAAAATATATGGTTCTGATATTGCTGGTGGATTTGCAACTGATGTAACTGCTTGTAATCAAAGTGTTGAAGATGACGATACAACTTCACAAACAAATGCAAATGCTACTGTAAATATAAATGTATCAAATTCAGACGGTAATAATCTTGACAAGTCTTATGTTAGTCAACAAACAACATTAACAGCAACATCACAAAATATTACAAATCCATCTTATCAATGGAAAAAAGGAACTTCATCAAGTTCTCTGTCAAATATAAGTGGTGCTACAAGTCAACAATTAGTTATTAATAAGACAGGTGGTGGAGGTGAAACACAAACATCTACAGGAACTATATTTTATAATTGTGCTGTTAGTAGTACAAGTGCAACATCACCAAAATCAATTACTTGGGAAAATAGAACACAATATGCTGCAAAGTTTAGTGCTTCAGCACCTCCAAGCAAAGCTGCTTGTAGTGGAACATCAATAACATTATACGCAGATAGAAATGGTGCTAATGAATTTTGTTTAGCTACTGCTTTCTTTGAAGATGCAACTGGTCAAACTCCAGCTACAACTGGTAGAACATATTCTAATAGTACAAATGGTTCTAATGGGAATTTTAGACAGGTTACAGGAAGTGGTTCAACTTATGCTTTAGGTAGTTGTGCAAATAATGATTGTACTGACCCCACAGAACCAACTTCAGGAACAATACAAAAAGTAGCAGTATCAAGATGTCCTAACCAATTAAGTCCAGGTGCAGTTGAATATATGGTGTTTGAAGATTTTAGTTATTTTGTAGGTGCAATTCTTAAATTCAAAGACTTTGGTGGAACTGGTGGAGCAGGATGTTATACAGTAACGACTGAATATGATGATACTTTTAATTTAGGCGCTGGTGTTCATATTATTGCAAATGCAGATAAAGACGAATACCTTGAAACACTACAGCCTTTTGGAAGTTGCCCTGAGTGTGTTGGAGAAGCAGAAACTGAAGAACCTGTAGTAATAGACCCAAATAAATTCTATGGTGCTTATAGGCTTTGTGGAGTTACAGAGGGAGCTTTAGAATATGTTGTTTCAAATTCAGAGTTACCTCCAGTTTATAGAATAGGTGCAACTACAACAACTTGTAGGCATAAAGCTGTTTCTGGGGATAGTGCATATAATGAAAACGCTACTGTATTTGAGACATTAGTGGCAACACCTTTTAACGATTGTGCAACTTGTTTAGCAGGTACTGTTCCTTCTTCAACAGGATTAACAACAAAAAAAGTGTATCAATTATGTACTGATAATTCAGTAACTCTTGTGGTTGGTACAGCTACTTCAAATTATGATTTTCCAGAAGTAATTAAATATGAAGGATTAAGTTATCATAATCCACAAACATCAAGTACTGCAACAGTTATTAATGTAGAAGACCTTGTTACATATAGAGATTGTACTGCTGCTAATTACGTACCTCCAACAGTAACACCTGATAGACCATCAAATATAAAAGTTATGAGAATATCTTTAACTTCTGCATCAAATTCAACAGCAGCTTGTAATACTTTATATGCTTATGGTTTAAATGTTTATTATGTAGGTACTTTTGGAGATAATACATATTTATATTCAGACAATAGTTTGAGTACATTATATGCACCTACAACAGAAACTAATTTTAGAATAAATGAAAACAGAAGTTATTTTAGAATAGGTTATACTGGCAACTCAGCAGGTGTTAGACCAGGAGCTGTATATAACTTTGGTTCTTGTTCAAGTGTTGAAATCTATTGATACTGTTTTTATTAATTAAGTTATATTAAAAAAGATATAAATGGCTACACTATCAAGTTCTACATTAAGTTTGTATTGTTGGACTGGTCAGTTTGAAACGAATAGACCAACTCAAGCACAATACACAATAACAAAGTCTAATCCAGATTCTAATAATACTGTTAGATTTGAAATATCAGAACTTGTACAAGATTATATTGATGTAACTTTTAATAATGACTACAGCTCTACAGTAACTACTTGCTGGTGGTATTATGTAAAAACAAATCAATATAGCGATTTAGACACACCAACATCAACAACAGATTATGGTTTAGCAACTAAAGGATATACATATTTTGAAGACGGATATAACTCTACTTTGTCGTCATCAAAATTAATGTCTAATGAATATTTATACATACCTGAAAACATAAAATATTACATACCTATATACATAGGACCAAACGGAGTAACAAATGTAATTTACTATACAATAGACTCAGCAGGTAAAGAAAGTGAAGCTGGTAGTCAATCTTTTACTCCTTACAATCAAGTGCCAACTACTGAAAATTCATTTGATTATATAAAATATGTAGAGTCAGCTATACAAGCAAGTAAGATAGAGATTATATCAAGCAACACTTCTGCCACTGGATATTCTTCTGTAACATCAACAGCAAAAGAAACAATATACCCAACCTTTGTTTGTAATACAAAATACAGTAATTATAAAGTATCATTTATAAATAAATTTGGTGCTGTACAAGATTTATACTTTAATAAGAAAAGAACAGATGGATTAAATGTAAAGAAAGACAGTTTTGTTACAAGTACTTTAAAGTCAACAACAACATCTGCCTCTTATAATACATATACACCGTCTAACGTAGTTCAAGACGTATTAACAAATAAAACTCTTACATTAAATACAGGATTCTTAAGAGATGAATATAATGAAACAATGAGAGAACTATTCCAATCAGAAAATGTTTGGATTAGAGATAACAATAAAACATTACCTGTAATGGTAAAAGACTCTAACTTTACATATAAAACAAGCCTAAACGATAAATTAGTAAACTATACTGTTCAATTTGAATTTGCATTTGATGGAATTAATAATATTAGGTAATGAGTCAAAAAATACAGCTATATATAGAAAATGAAAAGGTTGATGTTTTTCAAGATGGCTCAATAAACATAGTAAGTTCTATAAAGGATTTTAGATCTCCTGATAAGATATTTACCGATTACTCAAAGAATTTTACTTTACCTGCTTCTTCAAGAAACAACAAAGTATTTAAGCATTACTACAATTATGATATACTTGATGGAGGTTTTGATGCAAGATCGTCAAAATCAGCAAGGATAGAAATAAATGACAGACCTTACAAAGAAGGTTATATTACTCTTGAAAGTGTAGATTTAAAATATAATAAACCTACTGCTTATAAAGTTACTTTCTATGGTAATTTAAGGTTGTTAAAAAAACTATTTAATAATACAAAGCTACAATCTTTAGATGCTCTTGATGATTTTAATATTGATGATATTCATTACGATTCAGGAGGAAATTCTTTTTATAATTATTTGACAACAAGTAAAGATCTAACGTCAGATGATATTTTTACAATAGGAACAGGAGACGGTGTAAAAAAAACATTTAGATTATTATACACACCATACCCACAGCTAAATACTGATTTTAAATTGTATAATTCAGGAAGTGTGGTTTCTGTATCAAACTTTTCATACTCATATACAACAGGAGATATTATATTTAATACAGCACCTGCAGCTGGAAATGTAATTACTACAAGGTTATTCTATGAACAACCAGTAATTGTTCCTTTAATATCTACATCTGAAAGACTATATTACTCTAATAATGCTGCTTTTTATAAAATTTTATCTGATGGTAACTTATATCACGATGGTAATTATGGTGCTAATTCCACAGCTAATGGTTTGAAATATGAGCATTTAAAGCCAGGAATAAGAGTTCATGTTATATTAAGAGCTATAGAGAAATTAGCAAATGCTGATCCCAACACACCAGACATAGAGTTCTCAAATGACTTTTTAAATGCTGCTAATAAAGATTATTACAATTTATACGCATGGCTTAATGTTGACAAGAAAAAAACAACTCAATTTGTACCATCTGAAAAAGAATTAATAATAAATACTTTCAACTTAGTAAATTCAAGTACATCTTTCTTGAATAGAAGAACTCAATATTCTGGTTCAGACCCAAGCAACACACTTTATATAAACTCTGTAAACTCGTCAGGATTAACAGGAACACAATCTGGTAATACTATAATAGTTAGAAACTCATCAGCACAAAATATAGACAATATTGAATTAGAATTTACAGTTAATTCAACTGATGCTTCAAGCAAACATGGTCTTAAGATTACAAGAAGTGGTCAAGTAGTTAGAACATTTGAACCGTCTGCAGGAGTAACAAAAACTTATGACTTTAATGTTGAACAGGATGGTTATTATCAATTTATTGTTTTTAGCCCTTCAGGAATTGTTGTTAGCGGTGTACAAGCAAAATTCGTAATAAGAGCCGACAGAGACGATGACGAATATAGTGACGTTGTTATACTTGGTGGAGGAATTAATGTAAGTAAAACACCATTTAGCATAAAAGATAATCTTCCTGATATGTCTATTATAGAGTTTTTAACAGGACTATTTAAAATGTTCAACCTTGTTTGTTTTGTAGAAGGGACAGAAAATTCTTCATATACAACAAGTAAATCTAATATGAAAAGAATTAGAGTGATGACTTTTGATTCTTACTATTCTTCATCAAATTCTGAATTAGACATTACAGATAAAATTGACATATCATCAAGTTCTGTACATAGAGTTATTCCTTATTCTAAAATTGAATTTAAATATGAAGATACAGAAGCGGTTCTTGCAGAACAGCATGTAACCAAAAATGGAATAGAATGGGGTGGTGAAAGTTGGGAATACTTAGAGGCAAGAGAAGAAAAAAAATACGAAATTATTCCTCCTTTTTCTCACATGAAGTTTGAGAGATTATTAGACACAGCTGGTAGTGCTTCTAAAATGCAAGTTGGATTTAGTGTTAAAAGATCATCAAGTAATAGAAATACATCTACAGCAGATAAATCCTTTGAAGGAGAAAAATATAGTCCTCACTTTGGAAAACTTTTATTGTTCTACGCACACTTAGAATCCAGTGGACAAGTAGTACCTTACACTTACACAAATTCTAATAATGTTACTGCTTTTTACGGAACTATATCAAGCTACTTTATACCGCTAAATTCAGTAGACATTAACACTTCTCAATCTAATCATTTTGGAGAAGAAATAGATGAATATAAAGCGTATGAATCAGGAGAAATAAGCAATGTAAACAACTTATATAATTTGTATTACAAAAATTACATAACACATTTATTTGATGTTAAATCAAGAACAACAAAAGTAAAGGCAAATCTTACAAATGCTTTTATATCTAAATATTCTTTAGCTGATAAAATAAGAATATCAGACAAAACCTACAGCATAAATAAAATAGAAGTTGATTTAAGAAGTGGTAAATCATCTTTAGAGCTGCAAAGATATTACAACATAACATCTTTTTCTTGTTTAAGTAATACATTTAATTTAAAGGTAGAAGTGACTTCTGCTGGTAATGTATATATATTTGACAACAAGTATGGTACTTATCAAATGGGTCAAGGAACTTATGTTATGAATGATGTGCCTTCCTCTCACCCTATTGCATTTCACAATTTTGGTAAAGAAAACAGATTGTCATATACAGGTACTTCATCAGGTGGGTCTAAAGCAGGATTAGATGGCAATACATATACATATTATTATGGTACAGTAACTATAACTGTTGGTGGTGATTTTGCTACTATGAGTTACGAATGTTACAATCATGGTTATATGGGAGGTCAAGACAATTTAATTTACAATGCAGATTGTGTTACTACGGAAACTCCAGTAGGACCTTCACCAGAGCCAGGAACTTTAACAGTAGACGCAACAGATATATATGTAGACAATATAATTATAACATCAGATCAAACAGACGAATAATGATAAAACTAATAATAGAACTATTAAAGACAGATAATTTTTATGGAGTTAATCCTTATATAGACATTGCTAAAGGCAAGTATAAAGCAAAAGAAAACTGGAATGATTTAAAGGATCATATAATTAGAGAATACTATGGCAGATAAGAAAAAATTTATTATACAGGTAGAGCTGCAGGATGATGGTACTGTTAATTTAAAAAAACTACAAAAAGCTTTAGATGATGTAAACAAGTCACAAAAAGCAGGGATTAAAGTAACACAAGAAAAAACCAAAGCTCTTAAAGGTACGGAAGCTGCTCTTTTAGCAGAAATAAGAGCGTTAAAAGCAGATCGTGCTGCTAATGCAAATACCATTCCCGCATACCAAAAAGCTACTGTTGCTATAACTAAAGTAGAAGATAAATTAAGAAGGTTAACTGAAGCAAGAAATAAAGATATTCAGGTTAATGCACAGTTTATTAGCAATCAAGGTTTAGCTTCTAACTCTATTGTTGAATTTGGTAGGTTAATTTCAGATGCTCCTTTTGGAATTATAGGTATAACTAACAACATATCTCAACTTGGTAACCAGCTTGGAACATTGTCAAGAAAAACAGGAAGTGCAAGGGCTTCTTTTGATATTCTTATAAAACAACTTAAATCTGGTGGAGCTTTAATTTTAGGATTCCAGGTACTTATCTCCTTAATAACGCTTTACAGAGATGAAATAACAGAATTTGTAAAAGGAACAAACACAGCTGCTGGAAGATTAAAAAAGTTAAGGGAGGAAATAGAAGAAACTAATAAAACTTTTGATGCTGAAGAAGCAAAGCTTATTCTTCTTAATACGGTTATAAATGACAATACTGCAAGTAGAGATGCACAAATATCTGCTGCTAATGAGTTAGCAAGTATTTTACCAAATTTAACTGCCAAACAACTTTTAAATAAAGAATCTATTGAAGAAACAACTATAGCTATTGAAGATTATATTGAACAACAAAAACTTAGATCACAAAGAGACGCTATCATAGATTCTAATGCAGAGATATTCTTTAAAAAAGATAAATTAAGAAGGATTGATTTAATTGATGATGCTGATATAAGGGCTAAAGCTTTAGATGATTTTGTTAAAAGCAACAGGAATTTCTTTGATAGACTTACGACTGGTTTTGAAGATTTTGGTCAAGGAAGATCTCTTATTGCTCCTGCTGTGGCTACTATTGGTGGTCTATACAGAGCTATAGCTGGAGAGTCGGAGGAAAAAAGAGCAGAATTATTAGTGGACATTAGGGAAAATGTTGATACTACTGTAGCTGGACTATTAGAGACTTTAACTACTATACAAAAAGAAATAAACACTGTTGCAAGTGGTGGTAAAGGAAAAACAGATCTTGATGAATTTACTTCTCCTTTTGACAAGCTTAAAGAAGAGGCGGAAATATTGAGTGACGTGCTGGCTGATGTTCTTAATTTTAAAGGATCTGGTGATTTATTTGATATTCCTGAAGTGGATGATTTTGCCGAAGCTATCAATGGAGTTGAGTTTAGAGACTCCGCAACAATTGCTTTTAATGAAAGAGCAGAGTTCTTAAAAGGATTTGAAATAAAAGCTGCAGAAGATAAAATAAATTTAGCACAAGAAAATGCTGTAAAAGAACTTGATGGGTTATATGCCGATTTAGATAATAGAATAGGATATGAAGAGGATTTATTAAAGATTACAGAGTTTTACGCAAATGAAAGAATTAAAGTTGGCGATAAAGAGGCTGAGTCAAGACAAAGAACTATGAGGGAGATGGGAAGAGCTGTGTCTAATGTGGGAAAACTACTTCAAGATGTAGCTGGTGAAAACAAAAAAACAGCTATTGCAGGTGTTATCATAGAAAAAGCAGGTGCTATAGCTCAAATTGTAGCAAATACAGCAATAGCAAATGCCAAAGCTATTGGAGTTTCTCCATTAACAGGTGGTCAACCTTTTGTTGGAATAAATACAGGTTCTGCTATAGTGTCAATAGGTGCTACAATAGCACAAGCGTCTAAAGCAATACAAGCAATAAGAAATCCAGAAGGCTCTTCATCAGGAGGAGGTGGTGCAGCAGCAGCTCTACCCTCAAGACAGATACAACCACCAGCATTTAATGTAGTGGGAGCAACTCAAACAAGCCAACTCGCACAAACTATATCAGGACAAGAAGAGAAACCAATAAAAGCGTTTGTTGTAGCTTCTGATGTTACAACGGCTCAAGAACTTGAACGCATTGCTATAAGAGCAGCTTCTATTGGATAATAAAACAGAATAAGCTTAATATAGTTATTTAGATATGGAAAAGATAATAGAGCTTATTATAGACGAAGAAAATGAGATTAGTGGTATTGAAGCTATCTCTGTCGTTGAAAACCCTGCAATAGAAGAAGACTTTATTGCATTAAAAGAACACAAGGAAGTTATACTTGCTGAGGTAGATGCAGAGAAAAGGATTCTTATGGGTCCTGCTCTTATTCCTAATAAGAAGATATTTAGAAAAGGAGAAGATGATGATACTGATTATTACATATATTTCTCTGAAGATACTGTAAGAAAAGCATCTGAATTATTCTTTATTAAAAGTAAACATCAGAACTCTACATTTGAACATTCATTTGAATTAAGTGATATGTCTGTAGTAGAGTCTTGGCTTATAGAAGATCCAGAGAAAGATAAAGCTGCTGCTTATGGATATGACTTGCCAAAAGGTACTTGGATGGTTTCTATGAAAGTATTAAATGATGAAGTATGGAAAGCAGTAAAAGAAGGAGAAGTAAAAGGATTTTCTATAGAAGGATATTTTGCTGATAGTATGGAAAGACCTAAAGAGAGTATAGAGGAAAATGCTTGTTCTGATTGTTTAGATGAACTCAACGCAGAATATGAACTTGCAGAAGTATTAGCATCTTTAACTGAAGATGTAGAATTAGAGTCTTATGGTGGTTATCCTCAATCAGCAAAAAACAATGCTAAAAGAGGTATTGCTTTAAATGAAAAACTAAACAATAAATGTGCAACTCAAGTTGGTAA
>TARA_R110002020_G_scaffold242790_2_pt1 | contig 12795 bp, 13 predicted proteins | sample TARA_R110002020 | Tara Oceans TARA_R110002020 (sample SAMEA4396489) | marine metagenome | biome: Westerlies Biome; feature: [MES] marine water layer (ENVO:01000295) within the mesopelagic zone...; material: water (ENVO:00002006), including particulate matter (ENVO:01000060) such...
ATATCGAAACCCTGCGCAAGAAGCTGGCCAGCATGACGGACAGCGAACTGCACCTGAACATCGTCGAAGTGCGCAAGCCGGAACTCGACGCCCAACTGGTGGCCGAAAGCATCGCCCAGCAGCTGGAACGTCGTGTATCGTTCCGCCGGGCCATGAAGCGGTCGGTGCAGAACGCGATGCGCATGGGCTCGCTCGGTATCCGCGTGAACGTTGCCGGCCGTCTGGGCGGCGCGGAAATCGCGCGGACGGAATGGTATCGCGAAGGCCGTGTGCCTCTGCATACGCTCCGTGCCGATATCGACTATGCCCTTGCCGAGGCGAAAACGCCCTACGGGATTATCGGGATCAAGGTCTGGCTCTTCAAGGGCGAGATCATGGAGCACGATCCGTCGGCACGTGAACGCCGCGCGCAGGAACTGCAGGACGGGCCCACCCCCCGCGGTGCTGGCGGCGGTCGCCGCGACCGTGATCGGTGAGCTGAGGAGATAAACAGATGCTTCAGCCAAAACGAACGAAATTCCGCAAGATGCACAAGGGCCGTATCCATGGCCTGGCAAAAGGCGGATCGGACCTCAACTTTGGCTCGTTTGGTCTCAAGGCCATCGAGCCCGAGCGTATCACCGCTCGTCAGATCGAAGCCGCCCGCCGGGCCATGACGCGTCACATGAAGCGTCAGGGCCGGGTCTGGATCCGGATCTTCCCCGACACTGCCGTGTCGTCGAAGCCTACCGAAGTCCGGATGGGTAAAGGTAAGGGCTCGGTCGATTTCTGGGCCGCCAAGGTCAAGCCGGGCCGGATCATGTTCGAGCTCGACGGCGTGTCGGACGAAGTCGCCCGCGAGGCCCTGCGCCTTGCAGCGATGAAGCTGCCGATCAAGACCCGCGTTGTGGTTCGCGAAGACTGGTAATCCGGCTGCGTGATCTTCACGCATCCGAAAGACCCCGAGGGGCGGCGCAAGCCGCCCCTTTTGCGTTGGGCACGTCCGCTGCGTGGTTAACCACCGTGCCGCTGCCCCTTGACGAATGCGTCGCAATGCTGCACTGAGCCCAAGTTGCTGTGCTGCAGCGTGAGTAAGCCGCGCCCGTTCGACGGGCCACCAGCGCACACGAGACCTCCGTTCCCCATCACGCAGGGTTCCAAACGCGATAGCCAGACAACGGGATACGCCCGTTTGTCGCTACGCAACCCTCCTGGCTCCGGACCTGGGGCCTCTACCGGTACGCATGTCCGAACGGGACGCGCGGCCGAAAGGACACGAATTGTTTGATTTCGATATGCTCGGCCTCCAGCCGGCACTCCACGACGCGCTGAAACGTGCGAATTTCTCCGAGCCGACGCCGATCCAGGCCAAGGCAATCCCCCTGGCGCTGGAAGGCCACGATATCCTCGGCCTTGCGCAGACTGGCACCGGCAAGACTCTGGCCTTCGGCCTTCCCCTGATCGACGGCCTGCTGGCCGACCCGGGCAAGCCCGAGCCGAAGAAGGTCAAGGCGCTGATCCTCGCTCCCACGCGGGAACTTGTGAACCAGATCGCCGAAAGCCTGCGTGACCTGACCGCCGGCACCAAGCTGCGCGTCTTCACGGTTGTCGGTGGCCAGTCCATCGGCAAGCAGATCAACTTCCTCGCGCGCGGCACCGACATCCTTGTCGCCACGCCGGGCCGCCTGATCGACCTGATGGACCGCCGCGCCGTCGACCTGAGCGACACCCGCCAGCTTGTGCTGGACGAGGCCGATCAGATGCTCGACCTGGGCTTCATCCATGCGCTGCGCAAGATCGCGCCGCGCCTTGGCACGCCGCGCCAGACGCAGCTGTTCTCGGCCACGATGCCCAAGCAGATGGAAGAACTCAGCCGCGCTTACCTGACCGACCCGCGTCGGGTGCAGGTGGCACCTCCGGGCAAGGCTGCTGACAAGGTCACGCAGTCGATCCACTTCGTGGACAAGGCCGCGAAGCCGTCGAAACTGCGCGAGATCCTGTCCCGCGACAAGGACGCGCTGACGCTGGTTTTCGCCCGCACCAAGCACGGTGCCGAAAAGCTGATGAAAGGCCTTGTCGCCGACGGCTACAACGCCGCGTCGATCCATGGCAACAAGAGCCAGGGCCAGCGGGACCGCGCCATCAAGGCGTTCCGTACGGGTGAGATCACGACGCTTGTCGCGACCGACGTCGCCGCGCGCGGGATCGACATTCCGGGCGTTGCCTACGTGATCAACTACGATCTGCCGGAAGTGCCCGACAACTACATCCACCGCATCGGCCGGACGGCCCGTGCCGGCCGCGAAGGGGAGGCGATTGCCTTCTGCTGCGGCGAGGAAGCGAACCTGCTGCGTCAGATCCAGAAGCTGATGAAGATGGATATCCCCGTCGCCTCCGGCACCGCGCCGACAGGCCCGGGTGCCGATGGACCGTCCCGTGGCAAGGGCGGCGGTCGTCCGCGCGGCCAGGGCCAGAGCCGTGGCGGCAAGCCCGGCATGTCCGGCAAGCCTTCGTCGCGCGGCAGGCGTCCGCGCAGCCGCCAGGCGGCCTGACGCTTTCCATAGCGTGGCAAGATGAATTGGCGCGGGACGGGCTTATGGCCTGTCCCGCGCTTTTCGTGTCTAGGCAGCGCTGTCTTCCAGCTTGTCGATCCAGACCTCGAATCCCTGCAGTTCATGCTTGCCGAAGCTGTGGGACAGCGGCACATCCGCCGCATCGCGCCCGCGGGCGATCAGGACACGGCCGAAGCGGACATCGTTGTTGCGCGGATCGAACGTCCACCACGTGCCGCCCAGATAGACCTCCATCCACGCCGCGAAGTCCATGGGCGGGAAGGGCGGTGTCTGGCCCACGTCGCTGACATAGCCGGTGCAGTAGCGCGCCGGGATGTTCAGGCTGCGGCAAAGCGCGACGGCCAGATGCGTGAAATCACGGCAGACGCCCACCGCTTCGTTCAGCGTCTCGACCGCCGTCCGCGTGGGCCGGGACTGGGTGTAGTCGAACCGGACGTGGTTGTGCACGAAGTCGCAGATCGCCTGCACCCTCTGCCAGCCGGGCTGGATCTGCGAGAAATTCGCCCATGCGAAGTCCGACAGCACATCGGATTCGGCATAGCGGCTGGGCAACAGGAACGCGATCGTATCGCCGGGCAGCTGGTCGACCGGATGCTGTTGAGCCTCGTGGCCGACCGGGTCGGACAATTCGTTGTCGCGGATCACGCCGTCGGTGGAAATGGTCATCTGGCCGGCCGGGGCGACCAGACGCGTACACCAGTTGCCGAAGCCGTCGCGATAGGCCTCCAGCGGCCCGGCAGGGTCGGTGACCAGCAAATCGGGCCGTTCCAGATCGCTGGCCCGTGAGTAGTGCACGTTCAGAAGAATGATCATCGGTGTCGGGGCCGGCAGGGAAAAGGTCAGCCGGCATCCCAGTTGCATGCGCATCGTCGATCTCCGGGGATCAGTGCGTCCCGCCGCAGGTGTGACCGCGCGGTCGGGATCTGGTGGCGCGCGGCGCTTACCCCCACCCAAACACCATGACCGTCGCAATGACAGGACAATCGACCGGCTGGAATTGTACGTTCACGGGAACGCCGGGTTTTCGCCCGGTGCTGCACAGACCGTTCGCACCTTGCAGAGCGGTGCGTCAGTCGTCGAACCGCCCGGTTTCCACGTTCTTACCAAGCTGGCCGGCCGGGAAGACACGACCGTTCATGACGCCCCAGATGCCGGGCGCCAGAACCTGCGCGGCGATCACCGCGCCGCCCATGTTGAAATCACCATCCGAGACGAACAGCGAAAAGGGCCGCATCGCGCCGGTCAGGACAACCGTCTTTCCCTGGGCCTTGCCATCCAGGAACCGCGCCGTTTCGCCCATCGTGCCGGTGCCGTGGGTGACGACGATTGCGTCTTCCTCGGCGCGGTCCACGGCGTCGGCAATGGCCTTCCGGTCCGCATCGTCGAAAAGCAGGCTGTCTTTCAGCATCAGCACTTCGACCTTCGGGAAATGGCACCGCGCGTTGCGCAGCAGATCGGGGATGTGCGTTTTGCCATCGGGCGCGAAGTCCAGCCCTTCGCTGCGGGTGTCGTGAACCTTGTCGATCGTGCCGCCGGTCACGATGATCCTTACATCCTTCACGGGGAGTTCTCCGTTACTGGGCTTTCGGGGCCGTTATCCCGCGCTGACCTGCAGGCGGCAGGCCGGATGTCGGGCTTGCCATATCCTGCGCATAAAGACGGCCCGCAGGGAAGAGACCGGCGGGCCGTGCCCGTCCAGTCGCCGGAAGAACTTCGGTTTCCTCCGGAGGGAAGCGCAACGGGCTGGTCGAAGACGCCTCCCTCGACCTTCCGGCGATCAGGCAGTCCCGCCGCGGTTCCATCCGCGGCCTTCACTGCCATAAAGCTCGTAGCCCGTTTCGGTCACGGCCAGCGTGTCCTCCAGCTTGACGAACCCGCGGCTTGGGTGCTGCATCGTGGTTTCGACCGACAGTACCATGCCGGCCTGCAATGGCCGGTCGGCATCGACGCCTTCATAGGTGACGGGATGGTTGGTCATCAGGAACGGCGCTTCGTGGGTGATCACGCCCATACCGTGCGCGAAGAAGTCGGTGCAATCGCGGTTGGGCTGGCGGGCAAGTTCGGCCTGGCCTGCGGTGATCACCTCCGATCCTTGCGCACCGGCCCGGACCTTCGCGAAGGCCGCCTGCTGCACGGTCTCGATCTCGGCCAGCAGGTCGGTCAGTTCGCTGTCTGGTTCGCCCAGAACACCCATCCGGCAGATGTCACCGATATAGCCTTTCAGGTTCCCACCTGAATCGATCGACAGCACCTCGCCCTCGGCCCACGCCTGATTCGACGCCGCGCGGTTGTGCGAGGCGCCAAGTGTCAGCAGACAATATTCGAACTGAAGCCCGCGGCCCGTCTCCTCGCGTCGCAGCCGGTCGATGATTTCGTGCTTGGTAGAGCCCGTGCGCGCCGCGGCGATGGTGGCCTGCATGGAGTCGGTGATCCGCTGGCTCGCCTCCTTCAGCAGCGCCAGTTCCGCCGGCGTCTTAACCGCGCGCAGACGTTCCATCAGGTCCGTGGCATCGGTCAGGGGCGCATTGGCGAACGCCGCCGTCAGCGCCTGCGCGGCATCCATCGGCAGGAAGCCGGGTTCCACACCGATCCGGGGGGAGGCGGGGCCGTGATCCTTCAGGTGGCGGATTGCTTGCGTCATCGCATCGGTGGTGCCCCAGGCGACGGGATGGAAATGCGGGGTCCAGAAGGGGTGGTTGGCGTGCTCCATCCCCTCCATCCGGTTGCCGACATAGGCCGTTCGGTCCGGCGCGCCGCGAATGTAGGCCACGACGGGCAGGTAGCGGCTGTGCCCGATGGCATCCATCGCCGAAAAGAAGATGAACCGGTAGCCGCCAAGAAGGTACTGCACGTTGTGTTTCGAGGTCGCCAGCAGCACGTCGATGCCCGCCGCCTCCATCAGCTCGTCCAGCCGGACGAAGTCGTAGGGCAGGCCTTCGGTATGGTCCAGCATCTCAGCCTCCGGCGGGGATCAGGTGGAAATCGGGTGCCTCCTTCAGAAGCTCCTCGGGGCCTGCGGGGGAATAGACCACGAAGATCTTCATTTCGGCACTGCCGGTATTCAGGGTCGAATGGAAACGGCTTTCCGGGATGAAGATGGTGCAGCCCGCGCGCACGGTTTCGGTGTGTGGGTTGCCATCCTCGTCCTCGACCATCTGTTCGCCTTCGCCTTCAAGGATGTAGATGATCTCCTCCGAGCCGGGGTGATTGTGGCGCGCGTGGCCCTGTCCGGGCGGCACGCTGACCACCGCGGCCGACATGCTGCTCGCGCCGTTCACCTTCGGGCCCAACGTCACCGAAAGCTGGCCCCAGTCGAAGCCGAAGGCATCCACGTCGCCGGGGTATTTGTAGAGGTCCTTGACGTCGGTCATCACGTATCTCCCTTGGGTGTCAGTGCCTTGAAGGCGCGTATCTGGTCGGCAATGGCGCGTTCGGCCGGCAGGCGTTCGGCCGAAGACGCGCCGTAGAAGCCATGGATGCGGCCCGCCTTGCCCAGCACGTAGGCGGCATCATCGGGCATCGAGATCGGCCCGCCATGGCACAGCAGGATCACGTCCTCGCGCACGGACCGGGCCGCGTCAGCGATGGCGTCGATCTCGCCCACGCAATCGTCCAGCGACTTGGCCGAGGTCGCACCGATGGTGCCGCCCGTCGTCACGCCCATATGCGCCACGATGATGTCAGCCCCGGCCTTTGTCATCGCCACGGCCTCGTCCGGGTTGAAGACGTAGGGCGTCGTCAGCAGATCCTGCCGGTGGGCCTCGGCGATCATGTCGACTTCCAGCCCGAAGCCCATGCCTGTTTCCTCAAAGCTCTGGCGCATGTTGCCGTCAAACAGGCCCACGGTGGGAAAATTCTGCACGCCAGAAAAGCCCATGTCCTTCAGTTCGGCCAGGAAGCGGGGCATCAGGATGAACGGGTCGGTCCCGTTCACGCCCGCCAGAACGGGCGTGTGCTTGACCACGGGCAGCACCTCGACCGCCATTTCCTTCACGATCTCGTTCGCGTTGCCATAGGCCAGCAGCCCCGCCGCCGATCCGCGCCCGGCCATGCGATAGCGGCCGGAATTGTAGATGATGATCAGGTCGATCCCGCCGGCCTCTTCGGACTTGGCCGAAAGCCCGGTGCCGGCACCTCCGCCGATGATGGGCACGCCCGCGGCGATCATTTCGTGAAAGCGGCTCAACAGGTCTTTGCGCGGAATCATGGGCATCAGTCGTCCATCAGTTCGAGGAAGGTTGCGGCGGCGGCCTTTGCGAAGGCGTCGTCGTTGATGTGGTGGGGGAGCGGCACAAGGCGGGACGTGTCGTTCAGCGTTTCGGTCAGCGCATCGAAGAGCGCGGCGTCAGCCTCCGGGTCCCAGAAATCGCCGTCTTCGGTGTCGAGGGCCGAGATTCCCTTTTCCGGGAACAGCAGCCGGACGGGGCCTTCGCATGCATTCAGCTTCTGCCCGACCCAGCGGCCGATCTCGGTGTTCTCGTCCGGCGTCGTGCGCATCAGGGTGACGTTCGGGTTGTGATGGTAGAATTGCCGGCCTTCGAAGGCCGAGGGGACGGTCTCGGGCGCCCAGAAGTTCACCATGTCGAGCGCGCCGACCGAGCCCACCCATGGCGCACCGCTGCGGGCCACCACGTCGAGCCTGTCGGGCCCGGCGGCCAGCACCCCGCCGACCAGCAGGTCCGCGATTTCGGTCGTGGTGATGTCGACAAGGCCGGACAGAACGCCCTGGCCCAGCAACCGCTCCATCGCCCGCCCGCCGGTGCCGGTGGCGTGGAAGACAAGGCAATCGTATCGGTCGCGGAGGTGTTCGCCGATGGCGGTCAGACAGGGTGTCGTGACGCCGAACATGGTCAGCCCGATGGCGGGCTTGTCGTTGGTCGCTTCGGGCGCCGGGTTGCGCACCGCGCCCAGCAGCGCCTGCGCCGCGTTGGACAGGATCACCCGGCTGAGACGGTTCAGCCCGGCGATGTCGGTGACGGAGGGGACCATCACGATGTCGGACGTGCCGACATACGGCGCGGTATCGCCCGACGCGAGGGTCGAGACCATGATCTTCGGCAACCCGTAGGGCAGTTCCTTCATGCCGGCGCACGCGATGGAGGTTCCGCCCCCGCCGCCAACCGCGATCATGGCGGTCACCTGGTCGCCGTGCCGCCGACACCATTCGGCGAAGGCCGCGCCCATGCCCGCGACCGCCGTGCCGCGGTCATCGCCGCCCAGCACGGTGGATGCGCCGTCTGGGTGGCAACCGGCGACGTCTTCAGCCGCCACATCGACCGGAATGGTCGGCTCCCGCGTGCCCAGGTCGACGATGCGCGCCGCGCTGCCGCCGGCAACGATCAGGTCGCGCAGATAGGCGAGTTCCTCGCCCTTCGTGTCGGCGGTGCCGACAACATGGATCATGCCGGACATGCCCACCTCCTCCTCCCAGAGGCCCCATGCAGATTTCGGGTTGACCGAAAATGGGACTGGAGTACCATATTGGGATGGACGTCCCAAGTCAACGAGTCGAAACGACAGACGCGCAGCCGCTGAAGGGCGCGGCGGCCCGCACCCATGCGCTGATGGTGACCACGGCGCGGGACATGATGCGGGCCGGACAATCGCCTTCCGTCAGCGAGGTGGCCGAGGCCGCCGGCGTGTCGCGTTCGACCGCCTACCGCTACTTCCCCACCCTTGCCGACATGCTGCGCGCTGTCGTGGCCGAGGCCCTGGGCCCCATCCTTGAATGGGACGACGGCACGACGGGCGAGGCGCGGGTCGATGACCTGTACCGCACCGCCTTTCCGCGGCTGTTCGAGCACGAGGCGACGTTCCGCGCTGCCCTGCGCCAGTCGCTGGATGCGGGGGCCGAGGATTCCACGCTGGGCCGGGGGCATCGCCGTGCGCTGCTGCAAAGCGCCACCCGCGATCTGGACATCGCGCCCGACGACCGCGCCCGGCTGACCCGCGCGCTGTCGCTGACCTTCGGGATCGAGGCGATGGTTGTGCTGAAGGACATCTGGGGCCTGGACGAGGACGAGGCCCTGGAAACGGCCTTGTGGGCGGCGCAGGCGATGATCGCCGCCGCGCAACGAAATGGGGGAGGGCAGTAGAGAGGCAAAATCTGGTCGGACCAAAAAGCCAGAACTGATTTGACGGGTCCCGTGGGCTCGTACCGCTGCGACCGGCCTGAAAAGCCGTGTGTAGAAGTCAATTTCATCCATAAAAAACATGGCGGAATCCGATCCGAAGTGCCTGCGACAATCTAAACAACTTCTTGACAGATTGCGCAATCTGGTAGTACCAAAAATGTGTTCAAGGGTGGCAGTTTCAGGGCCTCAGGCAGTGAAACAATTCAAACGATCCGAAACCGGACGCCGCCCGAGAGCCCGAACTGGGAGGAGATAGAAATGAAACGATTTGCTAGCCGGCTACTGGCCGGGGCGGCTGTTGGTGCGTTCATCGCCCCTGCCGCCATGGCGCAGGAGCTGAACATCTTCTGGGCCGAATGGGATCCCGCGAACTACCTGCAGGAACTCGTGAACGACTACGAGGCCGAAACCGGCGTCATCGTGAACGTGGAAACGACCCCCTGGTCGGATTTCCAGACCAAGGCCTTCACCGAATTCAACGCGCGCGGTTCCGCCTACGACCTGATCGTCGGCGACAGCCAGTGGCTGGGCGCCGCGTCGGAAGGCGGGCATTATGTCGATCTGACCGACTTCTTCGTCGAGCACGACCTGGGCAACATCATGGCGCCCGCGACGGTGAAGTATTACGCCGAATACCCCGGCAACTCCGGCAAGTTCTGGGCCGTCCCGGCCGAAGGCGACGCGGTGGGCTGGTCCTACCGCAAGGACTGGTTCGAAGATCCGGCCGAGATGGAGGCCTTCAAGGCCAAGTACGGCTATGATCTGGCCCCGCCAGAGACATGGGCGCAGCTTCTGGACATCGCCGAGTTCTTCCACCGCCCCGATGAAGACCGCTATGGCGTCGCGATCTACACCGACAACTCGTACGATGCGATGGTGATGGGCGTCGAGAACGCGATCTTCTCGTATGGCGGCGACCTGGGGGATTACGAGACCTACGAGGTCGAGGGCATCCTGAACTCCCCGCAGAACGTCAAGGCGCTGGAAGACTACAAGCGGCTGTACAGCTACACGCCCCCGGGCTGGTCCAAGACCTTCTTCGTGGAAAACAACCAGGCGATCACCGAAGGCCTGGCGGCCATGTCGATGAACTACTTCGCCTTCTTCCCGGCGCTGCTGAACCCGGCCACCAACCCGCATGCCGAGAACACCGGCTTCTTCCCGAACCCGGCAGGACCGGACGGGGACCAGCACGCGGCGCTGGGCGGGCAGGGCATCTCGATCGTCTCGTATTCCGAGAACATCGACGAGGCCTACAGGTTCCTCGAATGGTTCATCCAGCCCGAAGTGCAGAAGCGCTGGGCCGAGCTGGGCGGCTACACGGCCCACGCGGCAACGCTGGAAAGCGAGGAGTTCCGCAACGCCACGCCCTATAACGAAGCCTTCTACCAGACCATGTTCCGGGTGAAGGACTTCTGGGCAGTGCCCGAGTTCGCCGAGCTTCTGACCTCGGCCAACCAGCGGCTTTACCCTTATGTCGTGGGCGGCGAAGGCACGGCCGAGGAAGCGCTGGACGCGCTGGCCGCGGACTGGGTCGAAACCTTCAAGAAGTACGGCCGCACCGAGTAATCGGCACGTAAACGGCGGGGGCATGCAAGGCGCGCCTCCGCCCGGACATCTTTACAGGCAGGACGACAGACGTGGCTGACGTAATGACCAGGCTCGAGCCGGATACCCGCGCCGTCGCGCGCGGGCTTTCCGACATGACGATCCGGAATCTCTTCATCATTCCGACGATCGCCTTTCTTATTATCTTCAACGTCTTCCCACTGCTCTATTCGCTCTGGCAGTCGTTCACCGATTTCCGCGCCTCGACAACGGCGCCGGCGAACTGGATCGGGCTTGCGAACTACCGCGATCTGCTGGGCGACGAATTCATATGGCGCAACTTCACGATCACCGCGAAATACGTGCTGATCTCGGTCTCGGGACAGGTGGTCGTGGGCTTCGGTCTTGCGATGCTGCTGAACCGGGCGATCCCCATGAAGGGGCTGATCACCACGCTGCTCTTGCTGCCGATGATGCTGTCGATGGCCGTCGTGGGCCTGTTCTGGAAGCTGCTGTACGATCCATCCTTCGGGATCATCAACTACTTCCTGGGGCTGGGTAAATTCGAATGGCTGGCCGATCCGCAGGTGGCGCTTTTTGCCGTGGCGATCGTCGATATCTGGATGTGGTCGCCCTTCGTGATGCTGCTGTCGCTGGCCGGGCTGTCGGCGGTGCCCAAGCACCTCTACGAGGCGGCCGAGATCGACCGGGCCAGTTCCCTTTATACCTTCTTCCGGATCACGCTGCCGCTGGTGGCGCCGATCCTGATGATCGCGATCATCTTCCGCACGATGGAGGCCTTCAAGACCTTCGATCACGCCTACATCCTGTCGTCGCAACCCACGACCGAACTGATCGCGATCCGGCTTTACAAGATGGCGTTTCTGGAATGGCAGACGGGGATGAGCTCGGCCTTCGCCTACATCGTGCTGATCATGGTCGTGGCCATCACCAATATCTACGTGAAATACCTGAACCGGGCAAAGGCGCGCTGACATGGCAGAGGTAAAGACAACCCGCGAAGTCGTGATGAACCGGGCTGCGATTGCCGCCGTCTTTGTCGCGCTGATCGTCATGCTGACGCCGATCTACTGGATCGCCTCGACCGCGTTCAAACCCCGCAGCCTGGCCACCACGGCGCCGCCGACGGTGTTCTTCGAACCCACGCTGACGCCCTTTGCCAAGCTCTTCGTCCGCCGCAGCCAGATGCGCGAACCGGTGGACCAAGAAACCTATGACGCCGCCCCGTGGTGGGAGCAGCTGATCTACGACGATGGCGAAAGCGTCGTACGCAACCGCCGCAGCGGAGAGATCACGCCGTCGGGCTACTGGGACCGCTACAAGAACTCGCTGATCATCTCGATCATCTCGACCTTCCTTGCCGTGTCGATGGGCACGCTGACTGCCTACGGGTTTTCAAGGTTCAAGGTGAAGGGAGAGAACGACTGGCTGTTCTTCATACTCAGTACGCGGATGCTGCCACCCGTCGTTGTCGCGATCCCGATGTTCCTGATGTACCGGGCGGTGGGTCTGCATGACACGCATCTGGGGCTGATCATCCTTTACACGGCGTTCAACCTGTCCTTCTCGGTCTGGATCATGAAGGGCTTTATCGACGAGATCCCCCGCGAATACGAAGAAGCGGCGCTGGTCGACGGCTATACGCGGCTGCAGGCCTTCATCAAGATCGTCCTGCCCGAGGCGCTGACCGGGATCGCGGCGACGGCGGTGTTCTGTTTCATCATCGCGTGGAACGAATATGCCTTCGCGCTGATGATGACGAACCGCAACGCGCAGACGGCCCCGCCCTACATCCCCAGCCAGGTCGGCTCCGGCCTGCCGGACTGGAGCGTGATCGCCGCGGGCGCCTTCCTGTTCCTGTTGCCGGTCGCGATCTTCACCTTCCTTCTGCGCAACCACCTGCTGAGAGGCATGTCCTTCGGAGCGATCCGCAAATGACCTTTCGAGAAAAGAACCGGAAGTATTACGAACCCGCGGCGCAGTCGCTGATGATCTTCGGGCTGATCGCCCTGTGTCAGCCGTGGATCGAACCGCTGCACCGCTACGGTGTGACCATCACCATCGTGGGGCTGATCGCCTTCATGGTGACCTCGCATATCGGGCCCGAGCCCGAAGCCGAGGAAGAAGAAGAGGACGAGTTGATCTGATGGCGCGGATCGAACTGAACAATATCGAGAAGTTCTTCGGCTCCGTCCAGGTGCTGAAAAACGTGAGCCTGACCATCGAGGACGGGGAATTCGTGGTGATGCTGGGCCAGTCTGGCTGCGGCAAGACAACGATGCTGCGCGCAATCGCGGGGCTGGAGACGGTGTCTTCCGGCACCATCACCATCGACGGGCGCGAGGTGCAGGACCTGAAGGCCGCCGACCGCGATATCGCCTTCGTGTTCCAGTCGTTCTCGCTTTACCCGCACATGACGGTCGAGGAAAACATCGCCTTCCCGCTGCGCGCCGTGCGCAGCAGCAAGGCCGACCGCGTGGCCGAGGTCAAGGAAGTGGCCAAGTTCCTTGGTATCGAACGGCTTCTGCCGCGTCGGCCTT
>TARA_R110002020_G_scaffold51418_6_pt1 | contig 12783 bp, 6 predicted proteins | sample TARA_R110002020 | Tara Oceans TARA_R110002020 (sample SAMEA4396489) | marine metagenome | biome: Westerlies Biome; feature: [MES] marine water layer (ENVO:01000295) within the mesopelagic zone...; material: water (ENVO:00002006), including particulate matter (ENVO:01000060) such...
GCAATTTCAATTGGTTTACTGTAAGAAACAGAATATGATCCATCTGTATCATTATCTGCATCCGCAAGCCCTAACCCAATAGAAAAATCACCACCAGCAAGAGGCGCAGTTAGCGATAGAGAATAATCAAATGAATCTTCTCTTGTTGCTAAACCTCTATCTGTAGTGAAGTTGCTGACTGAAATACCACCACTAACGCCAATATTATCAGCAAGAGTAGTAGCATTTGACTCTGCACCACTAAAAGCGATGCCCAACGCGGCCAAAAGGCCAAGTATTGTTTTTTTCATGTTGTTGTATTATGAACTTTTTGTAATCTTTTTCAAGATTATTTTTTATATTTACACAATTATTTATTTGAGGAATAAATTTCCCTCTCTAATTTCCTAAATCTAGCGTCTGAATGCCAAATTTCATTAGTTTGTGGTGTGTAAGTACCGTCAATTGTTTGTATCGCTTTCCCCTTCTCTAATCTTAGAGTAGAAGGTTGATATATGTTCAAATTCCCTACGCTCGGTGTTGAGGTAGTCTCGCAGGAGGTCAGCCCTGTCAGCGCTATGAGTATCGCCCTTAATCCTAAGGTTCTCAATTTCTTGCACGAGCTTCTGCTCTCTTTCTTTAAATTCTTTGTAAAGATCATAGTAAAACTTTTTATTTTTTAGTGTTAAGTATAACTCAATAGATTTTAAAACAGACTTTATTAATTGAAACATTCACTAATCTTCTTTTTGTTCAGGCTCAAATCTAAGAGTTATGCGACCAACTTTATCTTTTTCGTTTGATAAAAATCCATTTACGAATACATGCTCACTAGTAAACTCTATAGACTTCTCATCTAGTAGATGCTTATCTTCTCCAAAAAATATTTCTCTTATTACTTTTGAATGTGGATCATATTCATAAGTTTTACCTAAATAACCAACTTTACCTACAAGTGAGTTTAATGAAGAATTAGCTCCCACAACTTTAAATTTTATTTTCATTTTATCTAAATTACACCAAATGATTGTATTATTATCATCGTTAAAAATAATAGCCTTATTATCATATCTGTCAATCCATTTTTTGTAAGATTTAACTTTAAACTTTCTCCTAATTTCGCTTTTAAAATATTTTTTATTATTTAAAATTGAAGCTTGTGAGAATATCTCATGCACCCCTTCAATCAGAACCTTTGAATTAAAGTTTTTTCTAAAACCAAAAATGAATTCAACATCGATGAATGTGTTATAAGGTTTTAAAAAAACAACAACAACTTTTTTATTATCACTTGTAGCTATAAAAATCTGGCAGGAGGACACTAAATCATCAAAGTTTTTGCGAATTTTTGCCTGTTTTAATGTGAAAGACCCTATCTGGTGATAATCATAAGGCTTAGACTTTATGCAGAAGCTTAAAAAATCTTCCCAAATAGTCTCTGTATCTCTTGTGAGTTGTGTAATTTTCACTTCTTTTAGTTATTATATATAGTCTAGTGTAAATTTAAACATGGCAGAAGAAGGAAAAAATAAAGTAGCAGATAGCTTGTTGGATTTGCAGCCAACAGCTATTTTAGAACTGTTCAGAGTATTTCCCGATAAAGTTAACAAACCAACTTTATTTTTGGGTTTTCATGCTGGAACTGTATTTGACAAGTCTTTGATTTGGCAAGGTGTCCAGTATCTACCGTTATCTATGGAATGTGAAGGTTTTGATATTTTTGGAGATGGAAAACTGGCTAGGCCAAAGCTTAGAATTTTAAATAAAGACTATATTATCACAAACTTCCTGCAAAACTATGATGACCTTGTTAATGCCAAAATAGTAAGGAAAAGAGTATCTGTTAAATATATAGATGATGCCAATTTTGATGGTGAAAACCCTTTTGGTGTAGCTGATCCTAAAGCTGAATTAACAAATGAAACATGGTTGGTTGGAAGAAAAACTCAAGAATCTAAAGTTTTTGTTGAATTAGAATTAGCTTCACCACTGGATTTGGAAAGCTTTGATGTGAGTTACAGAGAAGTTGTGTCTAAATTTTGTTATTGGAAATATAGAGGTGAGGGTTGTAGATATGCTGGACTGCCAGTTGAAAAAGCAGATGAAAGCCCTTTTGTTGACTCAAATGGGGCAGTTGTGGTGCCTAGTTATCAGGCACCAGCTGACTCTCCAGTAGGATTCTTTGATGATCCATCGGCAGAGTGGTCTAGTACTAGATCATACGTTAAGGGAGATATAATTTATCTAAAAAACAATAGTGTTCTAATTAGACCTTTTAATGGAACTACTAATGACGAAGCCGTTCCAATGAAAACAGTTTACGTTTGTGTTGGAGATAATACTAATGAAAATCCAGAAGCCAATCCCTCTTTTTGGCAAAGAGATGCTTGTAGCAAAAAGTTAGGAGCGTGTCAAAGAAGATTTAATTCAGCCGAGTCTATTTCATATCAAAAAGGAGAAGGCATTGCGGGGAGTTTTAATTATCTACAATTTAGCGGTTTAAAATCAAGTGATAGCGATACACCCACTAATTCAGGACTTTTCCATACAGATGATGTTTCAATAACAGGTCATTTAACTGGCGATTGGTGTATCGTTGGTTGGACACATATTAATAATTTATCGCCACTTGGAGCTGGAGTTTTCAGCACTTCATCTAGAGACGCTGGTTCATGGCCTAACGCTAGATTTTTTAACATCAATAGTGACATTCAAGTTACTAAGCAAAACTCTCAAGGTGTTTCTAGAAATACTGTATCTGCTAATTTTGCAGGTCCGACATTAAACACTGGAGGAGGATCAACAAACACTTTTAATTCTGTAAATTTAAATGAATTACAGTCTTTAGGAGGTGCTGGAGAGAGCGATGGCTCAGAGTGGTATCAATATGTAATTGTAAATGACACTAGCTCGGATAGCGTAATTAACTCTAGCGCCAGTTTAATTAAAATATATGTTAATGGCGAAAAGGAAACAGTGCGTAAGATAAACAATGGCCCTTTTCCTCGTCAATTAGAAACTAGGTTAGGTAATTTTGCATCAACATTGAAACGAGAAAGTATTACTTTTGATCCGTTAGGAAAAAAAGCTATACCTCAAACCTTTATGTTAGGAGCCGTTGAACAAAGGTTTAAAACACATGGTTATGAAAATAGTACAGATTCCCACATCTCCACCATGAATGGTGGTATAGGACCGTGGGCTTTATGGTCTAGAACTCTATCAGAAACAGAGATATCTTTTTTATATAAAGAGATAACAACGCCTTACAATTCTAGCACCTCCAATGGTGCGCTGCACCATGTGCCTAGAGAGTACTCTGAATGCACAGGTTTATTTACTGGCATCACTGGTAATAGCTTAACAGCATGGTGGGACGGCACAACTGGAGCAGTTTCAACTAAAACTGGTATGATTGATTTACATACTGGAAACCATTATTTAACAGGAAGTGGATCATTTTCTTCTCAAACAGAGAGTTTTGTTGATGCGGCATTTCAGAATTTTTCAAACCCGACTCCTCTTTATGCAAGGTTTGGGGGATTCCCAGGAACAGATGGATTTAATTATGGAAGAACTAACTCGTACTAAAACCGTAAAACAGGCTTTAGCGACAATAAAAAAACTTGCACACCAAAATTTTAAAAAAGAAATTTGTGGTTTTTTAGGCTTTGATAGAGATAAAAAAGAATATTTAGTTCAATTAGAGAAAAATGTCGCAGAAGACCCAGCTAATTTTTTTTTAATAAACCCATTAAGTTTTCTTTTATTTAAAGATGATTATGAAATGATTGGAGTTTTTCATAGCCACGTAAAAGGTAATGAAAAAGAGTCAGAGTTTGACGTCAAAATGTCAGAAAACTGCTGTCAGCCTTTTATTATTTATAGTTTAAATAGTAAAAAAATAAATATTTATACGCCTAAATTGATAGAAGTAGATGTAAATATACTTAACAGGATTAAGGCTGCATCATGACAACTATCAGATTACATGGAATTTTAGGAAAAGAATACGAAAATGTATTCTCCATGAAGATTGATAATCCTAGTTCTGTCCTATCAGCTATAGACTGTAATCGATCAGGATTTATCAAAAGAGTTATCGAATTACAAAAACAAGGATTGGCTTATGATATAATAGTGGACAAAACTAGAGCAATAAAACCTGAAGATCTTAACAGTTCAAAAAACCCAGAAACAATAGATCTTGTTCCTGTTATAGTGGGAAGTGGTCCTTTTGCCTCTCTTTTTACTTTTATGTTTGGTGGCGGGGTCATGGGAAGTTTCGTCGGTGGTTTAGCTTTTTCAGCGATTAGTTATGCCTTGGCTCCAAAACCAGAGGTTCAAGGGGTTGAAGCTACAGCGCAAGCCTCAAGAAGCTCATTTGTTTTTGGAAGTCCTTTGAATACAGCTTCGCAAGGAACTCCCGTTCCAGTAGGTTACGGTAGATTAAAAGTAGGCTCTAAAGTCGTTCAAGCCTCTGTTAAATCATTCCCGCAAAACCAACAAACACAAAATGTTTTAACTGCTAACGCTTTTCTTCCAGAGGAGGAGGATTACACAACTCCTAACGCAATTTTAACCAGTAGGATTGCAAACAATAGCACCCAAGAATGAACCACCTACTAAAAAAGAAAGCTATTGCAGGAGGAGGTAAAAGACCCGAACAAAAACCTCCTGTTTATAAACCTCCTGCTATGGGAGATTTACAGTATGGAGCTTCTTACAGTTATGCTGAAAACCTTGATTTGATAAGCGATGGCCCAATAGAGGGTTTAGTAAATCAAAACGGGATATTAGTTAATGATGGGTTAAGAATACTTCAAGGTATATATTTAGATGACACACCAGTCGCGGTAACAGATGAAGCTGAAATAGCAACTTCTAGAAATGCTATATCAGAACTTGAAGAAACACAATTAGAGTCTGGTCCCATAGATATTACTTCTAATGGTGCCACTAGTTGCAAAAACTTTTTTGTAGGTTTACAAGAAGCTTTAGATGAATACAACCCTGACGGAAGAGCTTCATCTCTAAAGTATGATAATAATAAGCAAGACGTTTGGAATACTGAACCAGAAATGGCCCCCAGTATTGCGATGCTATATTATAGGCAGAAAGTAAAAGACAAAGGCGGGGACAGCACTACTCCAAAAATAAAAGATAGGAGAATTGCTGTTTACGCTAGAGCTTACGTTGAAGATTTTTTCTTTTGGTTAAATACAACTAGAAATCCTGACTCAGCGGGTATTAGCCAAGCTTATGCAGGTTACAGAAAAGAAAGAGATAAATGGTCTGGCAATAATAATCCTAGGCCAACTGCTGCAATGTATTGGACTGACAATAATGAAGGCAGCACAAACTGGAAAAATAGAACTAATAGTTCAAAATTCTTTTGTGGTTTACAGTATATTGATGTCACACATGGAGTTAGGGCTTTACCTTATACAAGAATTAGAGCGAATGATTTAGTACAAGAAGATTTGAATAATATTTTAGATTTATATACTAAAAACGACGCTGATAGAGCAAATATAGATATTGAGGGAACTGCTTCTTTGAATAGATTTCAAAGAGACTTAGCCTCAAAAGCTTTATCGAAACTTGGATGGAACGGCGGTAATGTAAAAGATTTACTTAAAAAGTTTTTAGAAAAAGGGGTTTCTGTCGAAAAAAACCAGCCTGAGTTTTTTATTATAATGAAACCAGAGCTTGCGGCAGGTTTAAGTGGTAACATACAAAGTGGTGATGGTAGATTATTAAATTACGCAACATCTTTATATGGAACCACTAAGGCATGGAATATCTCATATGAACTTGTAAACAATGGTGCAAAAATTATTGATTGCACTTGCCCAGAAATAAATGCTGACGGTACTTTAACTGGAAACATGCACGGTTTTGTATTGATAGCTTTTCCAGCTCTTTATGAAAAACAATCTTTAAGATTAAAAAGCGGTACTTACTGGGGAGTAGAGAGGAGTTTATCTATTGATAGTCATATCAAAAACGCTTTAAAAGATTTAGACAAGTTAAGATACTCAAGACAGGCAATACAACTTGGGACAACCAATGATTATCAATTTGATAACTTAAAATTTAATTACTCAAATGTTTTAGCTGAATTTAAAAATGGAGAGGAAGATCAAGCTCCATTTGGTTATTTCAATAGCATTTTTATAGATCAGCAGTATGGCTCGCCTTTATACGGCCCGTTTTCAACATCTAATACATTAGCTCCTCAAAAAATAAAAGAGGACTCTAATATGCTAACTAGATCTAGAGTTTTAAATGGACCTTCATCTACACAATTTAACTTGGACTTGGAAAATGGTTTACCTGTAGCTGAAGGTAGTGAAGACACTAGAAGATCAGGCACAAAAATAAGAAACTACAGCGAATGGGCTAACAACTCTTTAAAGAATTGGGATGAAAAAGCTATTCCAGTAACTCATACAGTACTTAATCCTAATGTAGAATCTGTTTTTATTACTTTAAATGTAAGCTCTTTAAAAGACACCTTGACTAGAAATATAGAAAACGTTAGGTCTGGCAAAGAAAAAACAAAATTAGAAATAGGTAGCACTTTTCCTAGTGTCTTAAATATAAGAGTTGAAACAGGCTTAATAGGTTTAAATGGAGAAAACAAAATCCATAAAACTCAAGATTTTAGAATAGTTGCTTTAATAGAAGGCCAAACTTTAATTGATATAGGCAACCCAGATTTTCAAGGTAGTAGTAAGGATTACGTTATAGCTTTAGATTCTAGCCGTGCAAAGATACTAAGTGAACCTTTTGATCTTCCTACTTTACCAAATCAAAACATACAAACTTTAACGAGTAATGGAGAGCAAGGGGTAGAAACTTCAGCAGTAGATTCTTTTCAAAAAAGATTTGTGAGAGTTACTAAATTATCTCATGAAACAAACTCTGTTTTATTAAGCAAGGAGGTATCCTTGCAAAAGGTAACTGAAATAATACCTGCTAATCTGCCATACCCTTTTTCTGCTATTGTCGGCACGAAGCTTGATTCTAGATCTTTTGGATCTATTCCAAATAGAACTTTCGATTGTAAGCTAAAAAAAGTAAAAGTTCCTAGTAATTATTTTCCAACTAAATTTGGAGGTATTGATAAAAGATACTACAGGACAAATGCGGATTTCGAAAACACGAGAAAAGAAGATAAGCTCATTTATAAAGGAGATTGGGATGGAACTTTTCATGACGAATTAAAATGGACTGATAATCCCGCTTGGATTTTATATGATCTTTTAACAAGCACTCGTTATGGGATGGGTCAACATGTAGATGAAGCTATAATAAACAAATGGCAGCTTTATAAGATAGGAAGATTTTGTGACGCTGTTGATGATAATGGTTATTTTGAAGGAGTCACAGACGGTAGAGGTGGTAGAGAGCCTAGGTTTTCTTGCAATATTGTATTTGAGCAAGGTGAAAAAATATTTGATGCTATTAATACAATAACATCAATATTTAGAGGTAAGGTTTTCTTTGGTAATTCTGAAATAAACTTCGTTGATGATAGACCAAGATCCACAGTAAATTTATTTACTAATGAAAATGTAAAAGATGGATCTTTTTACTACTCAAATAATAGAAGAGACGAACAATTTAACACTATAGAAGTAGCCTACAAAGATAGATTTGATAACTTCTTACCAAAAATAGAAGTTATTGAGGATGAAAATGATATACGCCAAAGAGGAGTTTTTAAAAAGAGAATAGAAGCTGTTGGAATTACATCACGCGCTATGGCTCGCAGAGTGGGTCAACATGAAGTATTCTCAAAGATCAAAGAAAATCAACAAGTCGCATTCACAGCAGGATTAGAGAGCTTACTTTGTCAACCTGGAGATTTAATAATAGTAGAAGACGAATTAAAAACATTAAAAAGTAATTTTGGAAAGGTTCTAGCTGTAGATTTAGATAATGAAACTATAAGATTAAGCAATGTTTTTGAAAGCTCTGATATGACTGGAGTTTTAAGCATCTATCAGCCCACAGGTAGAGATACTATTGAAAATTTAAATAACAAAAGTACCACTAATAGACAAAGATATTATGATTTTACAGTAACAGGCACATCTAACTCGACTTTTAACTCTTCGTATACTGGATTATATTCCTTCTCTGGTTATACTTCAGGTTACGCAAACGCATCTGGAACTGTAAGTGGCGAAACACGTTTTCAAGAATATGCTTTATATTCTGGAACAGGTAACAATTATCTTTTCTTTAACGCAACAAATACAGGATGGACTTTTGGAAGTGGTGAATCACAAGCTTTAAATTCTGGCGATTGGATTGCTGTTGATACAGGAGTGCAAACATTAGGATCTTTAAATACAGGAGAAATTATTCCTGTTGATGTAGATCAAGCTACAAAAAGAGCTGCGGCTGGAGGGGTTAATTTCTCTGGATCTATAACAGGGCTAAATGTTCCAACATTTGGAATTGTAAATCATGAAATATCAGTTGTCTCGCCTGATCAGATAACTAAGTTAACGGTAACTGGAGCCACTGTAAGTAATAAAACTGAATTAGAAGCGTCTGGATTTAACCCTTATGGCACACTTGTTTCAGGTGTTGATAAGCCTAATCTTCTTCCTTTTATAAAGCTTGGAAGTCCTGCAAAATTTGAATTGAAGGACGCTAACCCATTTATTTACAAAGTTCTTTCATTGCAAGAGCAAGCGCCAAATGAATATTTAATAAATGCGTCAAAATATGAAACAGGCAAATTTAATTTGATAGAGAGCGATAAAAGTATAGAGCCTCTGGCTAACACTTTTAATTATAAAGTTTCTCAAACAATAAATGATACTTCTTATTCTACTTTATCTGCGCCAACTTTAATAAATGTTGGTACAGGCGCACCTGATCTTGCATCTCAAACTTTTAGTATAACAGGAAATTGGTCACCAGTAACTAACTCAACTGGTTATAACATTATTTTAACATATCCAAATGGACAAACTGATGACATAACGACATCATCTTTCAGTGGATCTTTTACAGGTATAGATAGTGTCGGCGTCTTTAATTATGGTGTAAATGCCTTAGGAAACAAAGCTGGTGATGGTGGTAATGCATTTTTCGATTCCAGTTATAATCAATCAGGAGTTTTTGTGGTTTATGAAGAACTATTAACTTTTAGCAAATCTTTTATAGATAGAATAGCAATTTTGTAAAATGAGTTTTTTAACAATAAGTAAGTCACCATCTGGAGCAGCTATATATTATTCTGGCGCTTACACGCATGCTACAGGAGCAACTGGAGCTGATGGCGTTTATCTAGATGTTGCTCAAGCTACGAATTGGGATGCTGTGAGATTTATAAATGCGGCATCAACTGGAACGCTTCCTACAGGTGGATATTCTCCTAGTGATTATGGAAATACTTTATTTTCATCTGGAGCTGTTATTGGAGGGACAACTCCAATAGGTGATATTAGGGGTGAAGAAACTGGTTATGTTTTGGCAAACTCTTCTACTATTTATGGTTTGGAGTCTGAAGTTTTATATAGTGGCGCTCTTTATGTTGTTTATAGTGCTGGAGGTACTGATCAATTAACAGGTAAAGTAGGAATAGGTATTTCAAATTTTGCAGCTAATGGTTATTACGCTGGCGCTTTTACAACTCGCGATAATCATAATTTCGACACAATACTTACCGTTGATACAGGTAACTTAAATTCAACTGGTCTAGGTAGTGGAGTTTACACTATCGGTGAACAGGTAACTTTACAGACATCTTTAGTAGATAGGATTGGCAATTCCTTAAATACAGTATCTTCAATAACAGAAGATTCTTTTGTGAAGTCTTTAAATGTAAGTATTTTAGATGAGAATAGAAACTTAATACAAAGCGGTTATAAAACAGACTATACAAATCCATCTTTCACTTTTACTAAACAAGAAAACATTGATATTTTTGGTTCTTTTACTAAAAACTTTGGAGTAAGGTTTACTGTAGAGAATCAAGATGGAGAAACTCATGACACAGATTTCTTACTCTATGGAAATAGATTGTCTATTGATAAAATATTTGTTTCTGCATCTGGAGGCACGTTTTTAGATGAGAACCCTAATAATAACTACGGGCCAGCTACAACAGATATTGATGCACCTGCTGATAAAACTGAAGCTCTCTCAGGATTTAGTCATCGTTTAATTAATTCTTCAGGGACTACAGGAGCGATAAATTTCAATATTACTTTTGACCAGACACCAAATTTTACAAATTATGATAATTTATTAATTTTTGCACATACTGGCACATCAGTTTTTGATACAACAACAAATAATTTATTAGGGACTTTCCCTCTTACTCAACTTAAAAACCAAAATATTAGAGTATTTCCTGATGATGGTATCGAAGAGGGAGAGGCTAACTTTTTTAAATTTGTAGGTAGCAGTAAAGTAGGTTCATATGATGAATTGTTTACTGTCGGGCCTTATACCTTAGAGCCAATACAGGTAGGAGAAGATCCAATACTTTATAATGTAGGAGACCAAGAAATAGTATCAGGTAATTTAAGTATACTTGGAGATGATGCTGGAGGTTTGTACGCTCTTGGAGCTTCAGGTAGTGGTGATGGGAACAGATTAACAGGCCCAGGACATTTACCTTATTTATTATCTGGAGACTCAACAGCCGAAACACAAAACTTGCAACAAGTTACTGATGTTGGTCACAAAACATCAAACTCTATTGTTTCAAGTGGCGATTTTATTTCTGGTGTTACTGGTTTATTTAATTACTTAGGTATCGGAACCACTGTTCCATTTGATCCATTTGCTGCTGTTGCCGTGAATGATAGTGAAGGCAATCCTATGCTTGAGATGGACAGCAAGAAAAGGAGAACGACGTATGGAGCGGCAGATTCAGATCCTCCACCAGAAAGCAAGCCTTACAGTTTTAGAATACAAGCCCAACAAATAGGTCTTCCAAATTCTAGTGGCACTAAATTTATAGTAGCTAGTGGAGATGATGGTGGAGTTGGTATAGGAACAAACATAGTTCCCTCTGGCAAAACTTTTGAAATAGTTGGAATTGGAGAAACTGGAGCTAGTTTAGTTGTCGGCACAGGAAGCGGCCTATCTGCTATAGGTATCGGAACAAATATCGCCCCAACAGGTAATACTTTAGAAGTTGTCGGTTTAGGGACGACATCGCCATCAATCGTTGTCGGTATCGGATCAACGACTACCGCAACAGTTGGTATTGGTACAACTGAAGCTCCTACAGGTGGAAATACTTTTGAAGTCGTGGGTATAGGAAGCACTGCTCCTTCTTTAATAGTCAGCTCAGGAAGCGGTACCGCAGGAGTTGGTATAGGAACATCCCAAATATCATCAACTGGTAATACATTTGAAGTTGTTGGTATAGGTTCAAATGTGCCTTCAATATCTGTTAAAGCAGGAATTGGCACAACCGCAGGTTATGTTGGAATAGGCTCTTCTGATCCAAGTTTCCCATTAGATGCTTCTACAGTAGAAAAAGCAAACATAGCCGCAAGAAATAGTTTTATCTATTCTACTGGGTCAGCAATATTTGGAGGAGCCAATCATATAATAAGTGGTGATTTCGATGTTATTGCTGGAGGTGCGAATGCACACATATCTGGAGGCAATTTCAATTTCATTGGTGGTGGTACGGGAATAAATGTAGATCATAGTACTTTCTCTACTAGCATAGGTGGTAAAAATAATGACATATTTAGTGGGGATTTTTCAGTTATAGGTGGAGGTTTAAACAATTTAATTAGTGGAATAGCCTCTGATTCTCACGTTGACAAAGTAGCTATAGTAGGTGGAGAAAACAATAAGGTTATTTCAGCACCTTATACTTTTATTGGAGCTGGTAATTCTAACTTAATAAGTGGAACTAATTCTCTCTACAGTACTATAATAGGTGGTGGCTTTAATAAAATTAAAGAATCTCAATTTGCCTCCATCCTGGGAGGAGATAATAATACAATTGAGTTTGCTAACCATAGTGTCTCTGCGGGTAATTATTCGAAAGTTAAATCAGGACACGCTGGAGCTTTTGTTTTCTCTGATAGTAGAGATTCACTTTATGAATCTACTGGAGGTAACACTTTAAATTTAAGATTTGAAAGTGGTGTATTTGTAGACACTGATAGTGGTATTTTTATTAATGGTAATCCAGTTGTTACAGGAACAACAGCAGAATCAGATACTCTACAAACTGTTACTGATAGAGGGGCGACCACAACAAATGCTATAAGTGTCTCTAGTACTATTACTAACCGTGGTTTGATAGTTGGTAATGGAACTATAACTACTGCAAAATATTTAAGTGATGGTAGCATTAGCGGAGCTAGCGCAGTAATTGATGGTAATATTTCTGGAGGAGCAGACTTCTTTGGCACTGGCGCTAGCAATCGTATAACTAAAGATGGTGTACCATATATGCTCTCTGGTGACTCTTTAGCGTCAGGATCTGTCGGAAGTCTACAAAACGTTACTGACAATGGAGCTACTACAACAAATGCGATAAATATTAATAATAGTTCAGCCATAGGTCTTACCACAAGGGGATTAGCTATCAGCAACGGTATGTACTCGGTTGCAGAGTTTTCAACTGCTGGTAGTATCAGTGGAGCTGGTGATTTGATAGTAGATACAGATGCATTATTTGTAGATGTTTCAGCAAATAGAGTTGGTATCAATGAAGATAGTGTAGATGCAACCTTACACATGACCAATGTCGGTGGAGGTGTAGTTAATCAAAAATTTGAGCGAGCAGGAGCATCT
>TARA_R110002020_G_scaffold1492_9_pt1 | contig 12780 bp, 15 predicted proteins | sample TARA_R110002020 | Tara Oceans TARA_R110002020 (sample SAMEA4396489) | marine metagenome | biome: Westerlies Biome; feature: [MES] marine water layer (ENVO:01000295) within the mesopelagic zone...; material: water (ENVO:00002006), including particulate matter (ENVO:01000060) such...
GTAGTAGATTTCTCACCTTCTTCCTCTTCGGTTTCTTCTTCCTCTTCCTCCTCAACGGTTGCGGGAACTAACCATTCATCTAAGCCAGATAATTCCCATACTCCATGAGGGGTCATGGTGCCATCCTCAATAACGGAAAATGGGTCACGAACACCTTGTTGAGTCACAGTTGTTTCTGAAGTTTCATTATTGGCATCAGTAAAGATGCTATGCACAGTTACTCCAAAAGGAGGTGGGTGCAAAACTTCTTTATGTTGGGTTACGGAACCAAAAGGTGTATCAATAGTTCTCTCAAACTTTTCCGTTGGGTTGCCATTGGAATCTGTGGCTTCTGTAAATGTCCAAATTGGAATCTCAATATCTTGAGATATTGCTTGAATGGATGGGTCATCAACTGCTGTGGCTTCGTCAGAAAAAGCATTAAAACTTTTTATATCCCATTGGTTATGTCCGAACATATGTGTGGCCTCAATTGTTGCGAGCCATCCATGCGCCACCAAGCAATCCGATAACAGCAGCAATACCAATTACCTTACCTTTGTTAGCCATACTGGGTGGTGCGCCTTCTTCCAGAGCATCAACCATGCGGGATGCACCAAAGTCAGCCTCAAATCCGAGGGTATCGGCTCCATACCATTGTGGAACACCATATCCACTGCCACCGGCAGAGTCGGTTCCAACTGTGTTTGGAATTACTGGGACTTCGTAAGCACCAAGTTCCACAAACTCCATTGGGTTAGCATCATTAGGGTCAGCAGGAATTGGAATATCAATATCTCCACCAGTTCCTTGATAGGAATAAGTTTCGGCTGAATGGGCCTTACGCCTTCCAGCACGAGCCTTAGCAGCCATACCACGGCGACCATACTTAGCCTCACCTATATCATAGGCTGTGGCAGCACCAATTCGGCGGGCTTCTTCAGGAGTTCTACCTTTCTTCTCATATTGGCGAGCAATCTTAGCAGCCAATTTGTCAAAGGCGGATTCAGCAACCAATACTTCGGCTTCAGCAGCGAGTCCGAGGTTTTCTACTCGTTCCCATGCGACACCCTTAGCAATCTTTCGTGCTTGACGGAAGTTAGGTCCTTTATTCCAGCGTTGGCGATTCTCATCATAAGTAGCAGGCTTGCTAAAGTAATTGAAACGCTTGACAGGATTACTGCGAGCAACATCATCACCAACTACGGGATTAGTGCCTACAACACCTGTGCGCCAATATCCACGCATCTGATTACTCATAGTTTCACCAAATACTTCATTACGAATATCTCTCTTACTGCGGAATCGGCCTCCAGAGCCTCGGCGACTATGCTGATATTCGGCATCCATGGCTCTAACACCTGAATAGGCTCGGTTACCCAAAGCCTTTTCTTCACCTTTGGATTCATCTCGGCGAGATTTCCAGCGTTGTGAGTGGCGACCACGATGACGCATCCCAAGGGATTCATCCAATTCATCGTCATATCCTTGACCTTTGTGGTGTTCGGAAGCCATTTCTTCATAAACAAGAACAGGTGGTTCAACATATTGACTGGAACCAGAGCCGTAGGATACGGGAACACCATATCCTGATTGTTCATCTCCGATTTCAGCAGAGGATTGAGGGTAGAAATCTGTGGTTTCAGCAGAGCCATACCAAACAGGAACGCCTCTTCCGCCCATTTCAGTGGCCGAATCAGTTCCATAGGAGTCTGGAATTACTGGGAGTCCAACTTGGGTTTCTGAATCCATAGTTTGCACGGAGGAATACGGGCGGGAATCATCATACTTTTCAGTTCCTTTAGATTCATCTCTTCGGTCTTTACGGGATTGGGTAAAGTTTCTTTCAGCACCATCTCGTTCTCCGAGTGATTCATCCAGTTCATCATCATATCCTTGGTCGTATTCTGCATCTGGCTCGCCAAGAGCCTCATATCTATCCATATAATCATCATTTATCACGGTTTCAGCCTCCACTATTACGGGGGGTTCAATATATTGGCTTGAACCAGAGCCATACGAAACAGGAACTCCTCGTCCTGCTTGAACATTACCAATTTCTGCGGAAGATTGTGGGTAAGCATCTGTGACATCTGCACTTGCACCGCCCGCATCAATTTCTTCAGCAGCCATTTCTGAATCCACCATTACGGGTGGTTCAACATTTTGACTTGAGCCAGAGCCATAGGCTACTGGAACACCACGACCAGAGGAATGGCCATCGGTTTGAGCCGACTCTTGCGGGTAAGCATCACTAATTTCTTCTGCGGAATAAGATTCTTCAACAGGATTTACTTGTGGGTCGGCTGGTTCATACTCACTTGGAGTAGCAGGAACATCTAAAGGACTTTCTGCTGACTTCTCTTCGGATTCTAATCCAACTGCTTCAGCAATCTGCTCTGGTTCAGTTAAGAACCCAGAAATAATGAAACTTCCTTCTTTGTCAATATCGCCACTTTCAACACCTTCTTGGATTTCTTCAACACTGGTGGAGCCTGCTGGGGCTTCCTTCATAGTCAAAGAACCAACCTTGTAAGAATAAGGGGAACCAATAGTAAAGTTAATGGTTTTACGCTTACGACCCTTCATACCAATTACTTTGGCATCATCGGCATCAACATCCACGGAGAGAGTTAGGAAGTTGTGATTGTCAGTAACACCTTGAACATAGAATAAAGCGCACGGGTATAGTTGCGCCTGATTGTCATCATTCATTTTATCAAACATAGATTGGGGAACAACCCATGTATATTCATAAAAATTGAGTCCAGTATTGAAATCGGACTTCGCATAGCCCCAATAATCATCTGAACTAACATAAACCATCTTTTGTGTTGTCATATCATACTCTCCTTAATTGTAATTCTGGTCCGCCACTAAATGGAATTGCAGATACCATAGTATCTGAATGTCGGAGGACTGTGTATTTAGTTCGCCACTGACTTAGTGGCATAGTTTCACCCGATGATGCTGTGTAAGAAGCATCCACTTCAGGTGTCAATGCGGTTTCGCCAAATCGTCCATTGATATTTTCATCCACGCTGTTGCGGGCTAAACTACCAAAACGGTTACTACCGATTTCTGAACTTGGGACTTGAACAAATGGTGCATTTATCAATGAAACCATATAGGGGAAATCTCGGTTTACTTCGGGAGGAATCCTTGCGACAGGTGTGGCTCCTTGGTAGGCCATAGGTATTCCATCAACTCCAGTGGAGGGGTCAAGACTATACACGGGCGAGCCATCATGAACTTGAACACGATATGGAGTTCCAGCCGTTGGGAATAATGCTGGTGGATTGGCTGTATCAAACATAGTTGGGGTTTCTTGTCCTACGAAACTTCCAGAAGCCTCAAAGGAGGTTACGCCACCATCACCTGCTACTCTACCACTACTTCCATGGTCGTGGCCATTTCCTTTTGTGCCACCATTGGCGGATGGTTCACCCTTGGGAAAGAAGTTTTCCCACCAAGATGTTTTTGCTTTACCACCATTTCCAGTTCCGCCGTTGCCAGAGCCTTCGCCTCCACCGTTTCCTTTTCTTTTTCCTCCGCCACCGTTTCCGGTGTCTCCAACCCACATAGAATCGTAGGTGTCTGCTCCAAAGGCTTCTTGCGACATAGTGTATCCTACATCAAATGGATTTTGATATACTGGCTTGGCATCCACGACACCATCCATAAACGGAGAGTCGTTAGCAACGGAAGTGGTCTTACTCAAATGGAGTTGTTGCCAACCCATGAAAGAACCGACTTGAGAAACTGGCACGGTATCAACAGTTACACCGCTACTTTCTATGTGCATCTGCTCAAGTTGGGCAGGTGTAATTGCATCGGCATTAAACATCTTAATTGATGAGACTTGGTTACGAACTGTCTCGCTCCCTAAATACAGACTCATCCCTACAAGAAATGCTCCGATACCAACTTGCAGTAAACGCATAGTAATCATCTATCTATTCTGATACTTAAAGATTCGCTTTAGAGTGAGAACCCTATTCGCTGGGCTATTGCTTCTTGCTTTCTCAAATATAAAGAGATTTGGTCCATCTCTGAAAACAAATCAGTATTGCGGGCTTGAGGATTGGTATTCAATTTTAATCCCGTTGGTAATGGCACATTTAATGCCCATGTTGGAGATGATTCTTGCATCAGATTTTCTAAAGTTCTTTCACTGGTGTCCCCATAAACAGGCTCAAAATTACTGGGTGTAAACCATGAGGTGTCAGCACCCCACCGAGAACTAAAATCAGGTGGTGTGGCTTTGTAGGTTTCTAACCATGCGGGGTCCTCTTCAATAAATAGCAAGTGAACTTTCTGTTCAATGCTGTGCCAACCATGGGGATAGTTCTCTTTAGGGTGATTTTCATCATTAGGCCAAACCACTTGGACAGTAGTAGGATAAACACGAATAATATGGGCTGTGGCTAAACCACCGCCATCTAAGGAATCACGAGAGATATTAACCAAATCTCCCGGTTTCCACTTTCGCCCATCCTCATTGAATGGACTTCGGCCAGCAATCATCCCAACATTCTTGTAAGAAATCACTGGGTTCAAAAACTTTTCAGCAGAACTCCGAAGTGTTTCAAACAATTCAAGTTGGCGGTCTAATGAAACTTTTTTCAAGGTAATGGCTTTACTTATTTCTTGGCCAGCACCCTTGAGGACAATACCTAATCCTTCTTCATTTATTCCGCCTGCTCCTTGACCTCCTACGACTTGTTGGTATGGGTCATCATCATAAGTGGAATAATAAGTTGGTGATACTAAGGCTTGAATAGAAAAGCCCATCGGTAAAACTTCTTCTTTAAGGACTACCCATGTAGGCGGAATACGAGTATCATATTGGAGATTGATTCCTTGATTACGCAAAGCCTTGCGTAGTTGGTCATATTGAGTGGATTCTGCATTATACAGGGTGCCGACAGGCGGCCAATCTGGACCACTGGCTGCGCCGGGTGGTGTATCAATTGCCCGAAGGGTAATTGGGGGTAGGCCATTAGAAAAGCGAGCATAACCTGTGAAGGTGCCATCGTTTTGATGATACAAGGTATAACTTTGTGCCCACCTAAGTAGGGTTTTGGTCTCACCTGTGCCAACATCTTGATAATAGAAAGAGTCTATCATCTCTTTAGGAATTGCTGGAACCGCCATCTTAGACCCTCCGTGCAAGTTTGGCACCTTGGTTATGCAATAACCAATTGGTCATAGCCGTATCCAAATTATCTTGAAGATTCAAATACTTGAGTAATGCAGGGCTACGGGGTGGTAATCCTCGCCAATCATACCATGTATCACTTTCAAAAATCTCTGGGTTAAGAGATGCTGTCCCATATTGATAAGGTTGTGGGCGAAACTTTGATGAAGGGTCATCAAACTTTTCTTGCGCCGGTAGGTCTAAACGAAGTGGGTTATCTAATGCTTTATCATTAGTGCCTCGTAGTGGAATCTTATTACCACTGGAATCAGGCGTAGGTAGTGGGGAGGCCATGGAAGAACCAATAAAAATCAAGTCTTGGTATCGTTCTTTACTCCACGAACCATCATCCCAATGAACAATTACATGAGATATTGAGGGGTAAATTACTGTTCCAACCCCAAGGTCTTGAACAGCAATTGAGGTAACTCTCTCACCCGAAGTGAACTCACGCAGCACCTCGCTTCACCCCAAAGCGATAAACACCATATACTATCATAGTTCCGATTAACATAAATCCGATGTTGTTAGAAATCCAACTATTGAATGAACCAGCCGCACTCATGGCTGCATCTGACAAGACTTGAATATCTTGGGAATCAAAACTTTCAGGAGCAGTGCCACTATCAGCCACTACTGGAGAAGAACCAGAGGGTTGGGCTGGAATAGCATGAGATTGACTATTAGTTTCAGGGTCATAAAATGGTGATGCTGTTACATCCATGCCTAATTCTTTGGGTGTGTATTTAGTAATTGGGTAATCATCACGAAAAGCGGTAGCAGGCATTACGGAACCATCTCCCATCATCATAGCCTCGCTTTGGGTTGGTGGTAAAAACCCAACTTCGGTGTTTGAATCTCTCCGAACAAAGCCATTGGTCAATTGAGCCATGACTAATGCTTAGTTATACTGATACTTAAAGATTACGACCAATGAAGATGCCTACGACAACAGCACCGATGGCTTTTAGAATGTCATTTCGGCGCACATCGTCTTTGTCAATTGTTTTACGAACATAACCTTTACTTTTGGTGGAACGGGGTTTGCGAGCCTTGGCTTTGGGTCGCCCACAAGTGGCTTTATTATGACCTCGGCCCCCACACTTGCTACAAGTGACTTTCCAACCACTGGTTCCTCTGGCTTCAAAAGAAACATCAAGGTCATATTGATAAAAGTTTTCTCCATTAGTGGGAGTCAGATTTCCACTAAAACCTAAAACACCGTCATGGGCTTCGGAATCCCAATCCCAATTACCTCCACTATATTTGGTCAAAAGGTCACTCATATCCACAAAGAAATCTTCTATGGTCTGTTCTTCATCTTCGGCTCGGCGATAAATCCCTATCATAGTATCTTCGCAACAAGGACAACCATCTGTGAGTGAGCAGGAATCGTGTTCTGGTATTTGACAAGTCGGGCAATACTCGGCGGCAAATGTTTCAGCCTCAAAATCATAATTGTCCCACAACGGGATACCTGAATTATTTATTCCATCAGGTGAAACAAGGTCGTATTCAATCAATAGTTCTTTGTTATCCACCAAATACCTATAAACTTCCTCCACATTGTTCATACCAAATCCATCCCAGCCATTGTTGAGCCACTGCCTTATGAACAAATCAGCAAGAGTCCATTGTTCATCATTGACAGTATAGCGGTAAGAATACTCATCCCAATCCTCACAATTACTTAACATATATGTAATTATTTCTTGCTTGGTTTTCTTAGGAGCCTCAAAAGTTTCTGCTAAGAATCCATGGGTGCCAGAACAGTCGGTGCAATAATTACATTTGATACAAACCATATGATAAGATGGAATACCTGCGGCATTAACCCACCCAACATGATATTTGTGTCCTCGCTCAAGGGGTAATTCCGTCATTTGCCACTCGTGTTCACATCCTTCTGCTCTCTTACGATGAGGAGGAAGGTGTGCATTCATGTGTCCGTTTAATCCACGGAAACTATCAAAAGTTTTACCACAGATTTTGCAGGAGACTGGAGATTCAAAAATATCTTGGAAAAAATCCTCTTTTGTCATTCTATCTCGCCGAGCCATTTCTTCTTGCTTCTCCTTCTCTTGCTGCTCAAACATTCTTTGTTTGATTCGGTGGCCCATGACATCACTAACCCTCTGGTGCTTATTACAAAAATTACCCCAATGTTTTTGGGTGGTTGCATCTCGCCTACACCTACGCAACTCACCACCATGCGGCAAGATATACTCACAAGGAAATAAGGCTACATCATCCCATTTAGGAAGTTCATGCCAATAAGGACTACTCTTTGATTCAAAAGTTTCTGAATCCAGAGTGCCTTCAAGAGTTGTATATTCTGGGTCATCTTCGGGAGAGGGTTCATCCTCTTCTTGCATTTCTTCCCATTGTTGCTGTAAGTATTCATCTTCAAGGTCTGCTTGCCACTCCCCCCATTCTTCAAAAGTCATCAGAGGCTCCTCTCCCGAATAGTCAAGGTATTCTTGATAAGCCTCAAGAGCCATTTCTTGTTGGTGCATAAAATTATCCCACGCATCTGCTGGGTCAAATGCCTCAAAAGTTTCGGATGCCCAATTATTTGGGTCCAAACAGGATTCGCATACCTCTTCATTCCAGCCATCAAGATTAACTGTTTCTAAATCTTCAGTTTCATCACAAAATAGACAAATCCCTTCTGGTGCTGCAAAAGTTTCGGATTTCATGAATCACCGACCTGCCTCACGATTCTGCATAATCTACTGCGGATTCTGTCAAATAACCCCAAGTGGCTAATGAGCCACCTACAAGGGCGGCCACCATCTCTACACCGATATTACGGTCTTTTATTATATTCCATGCCGTAAAACCAATAGTGGCAAGGGCGGCAGTATAGCCCAATCCCATAGGGGACATAAAGCCTTCTCTTTTATAGTATCGTTGTGGTATCTCTAATGGATTCATACAATAAGGTGAATGCTACGACTACTTAAAGTTATGCGCCGCAACAATTCAGACTTTCACTAAGTTTGAAAAACTCGGTAGCACATTCCGAACATTCATATCTTTTTTGATAAACACCCCAATGATGGTCGGCTTCTTCTGTCGGACAAAAACATTGATGAATATGATTCCAACCAAGGTTTTTGAAATCTATTACCATATCAATACATAATTCGTAGTTGTTATCATCTAATATCAGCACGGCTTCTCCGAAAACACAAGGATTTTCTTTGAACCAATCTACAACACCGTATCGTTGGTCCAAATCAAAAGGACCATCAACTAATATCAAATCAAAAGTTTCATTTTTTAAGACTTCAAGAGCAGTCAAATCATACCAGTTATCTTTTAGTGGTGCATAAATATAATGAGCCTCTTCTGCAACACCCATCCATTCGGAAAGGTCCTCAACAGAAGTAACTTGATAATGTTTGGCTAATTCAATTGTTCCTGTTCCTGAACCAAACTCTAAAATCTTAGAACCATCTGGAAGATTTTGTCTAATCCAATCAAACATGGATATATCCATGGCGTATCCGCCAAAGTTCTCACTTACCATGTAAATAAATAGAACTAAAACTACTTAATACTTCTTACCTTGTTCGTGGGTCAAAGGGAAGAGGGCCGGCTGGCCAGCCTTGCTGGTCATTGGGTCGCCACTCATTAACAGGAAGATAGGAACTACTCCATGGCATAGCATAGCGATATTCTGGCAACATATCATTGGCTTGGTCCCAAAATGGTTGAGAAGCATAACCAGAATACTGGCTAAAACTGGTTGGGGTTTGGAAATCTAATGGATTCATATTAACATAGGATGCTTCAAAACTTTCTGCTCCGTAAATATCTTCGGCTCCACCAACTTCAACAGGATTGATGCGATTAAGGGCTGAAGTGGGTCCAGAAACATCTTGGTTCATTTCGGAATTGAAAACTTCTTCTCCTCTGGTAACTCTGGCTTCAGCATTCTTTTCAGAACAATCTCCGCCTTTGCATCCACAACCACAGCCTTTCTTAGTGTCTGCGTTTTTCTTATTCCATAATGGCATAGACATCAATATGACGGCACCTGCGCCGAGGCCCCAAACCCATTTACTGTTGAAATCCATTTCAATCCATCCATGGAAGCGGTGTGCCAACAATCATGTTAGTCATATTGCTAATAGTAACGGCTGGTGCGGCTCCATACAAATAATTCAATTCTTCATTAACTGCGGGGCGCATTAGAATACTTCGTAAAAGCATATTCTTTTCGGTAGGCTCGGTATCTACTGTTGCCAATAAATCATCTTGAGCATCCTTGCGAGTTGCAGCACTCAAAAACTTTCCGAGTAACAAACCTCCCAAAGTCGCAGCGACTATTGGGGTGACTACTGAAAATATATTTCCTGCCATAATATGGGATGAACCCTACGACTACTTAAAGATTGTCCTAAACTTAGTCTGAAGATTGTTCATCCTCGTCCTCATCTTCAGGAGATTCTTCCTCATCTAACGATTCGCAAACTGTATCAAAATCACTGATATGCAGTGCATCTTCTGATTCGGCATTGGTGAGTCCTTCATACAACCCACCCAAAATACCGCCTGCTAATGGCAGTCCTGCAAAAAACATAGGTAATTGATAATAATTAGTAATCATATAGGCAGGAACAGAACTTACTATTCCAATCAAGGCCCCATTACTAAACTTCTTAAGGCGGTAATCTTTATGCTCTTTGGCTAAATAAGCCGACAAGCCTGCATTACAAATCGTATATGCTTCCGCCTTAGTCTTACTGTCCATTGGCATCCCGCCCGTTATCTGTCTGGGTAGTTCAGAATGCAGTGTCACCAGCAGCCTGCTTGAATCCCATTAGGTCCATTCCACTAAGCGTTCCAACACCAACCAATGCAACGATAACGCCTCCAATCTGGAGTGCGTTTACGCCAACAACTGGTAGGGGTGTGGTTGCCCAACCGAATGTGCCGCCCAATGTAGCAGCCATACCGACAACCAGCAAACTTGCTCCAACAATTATTACTTTTGTGTCCATATTTTTCATTCTCCTTTTTTGTTTTGGTTTCACAGCCTTACTGTGAGGGGTGCTTCCGCACCAAATGTTCTTCCACTGCTGTTGCCAATACCTCCAACACGGCTGGTGCTGTTCAGCATTCCACCGAGGTCAGAGTTTCGCACAGGTGGTGCGACATACTGGGCTTCCATCTTGATTGACTTAACTGGGCCAATCATTCCGGATACATTAGGCACACGAGGTTGTGTGCTTGCAGGAATTAGAGGTAATTCACGAATAGCCATACGCTGTTGGCTTACTGGAACATTAACAGTAGGCGCACGCATCATCTGGCGAGGATTAGTTGGTCGGATTGAAGTCATTTCTGCCTCAAAGCGTGGGTCTCCACCAAAGTTCATAGATGGTTGGTGTGCATTGACACTACCCATCATCATTTCTGGCTTGATACGGTCAAGACCTGCAACATTTGGTGATGCAGCAGGGCCGTAAACTTCCATAGTGTGTGTTGGTCGGCTATATTGGGCTTCTGGAGTAATACCTTGACCCATCAAATCATAGTTCTGCAAAGAATAGTCTTGTGCCAAACTTCCGACTGGAACATCAAACTTAGGAAGAACAATAGATGCGGGTGATGGGCGTGGTGCCATAGGCACAACACCTTGTCCGTATCCGCCACCCTGAATGAGTTGCTCTATTGGGAGGGCATCTGTGCCCGGAACAACCAAAGAAGGAACTTTAGTCATAGTTGGTGAAGGGCGTGGTGTCTGGGCTGTTAAGCCTTGACCCAATGAAACTTTGGCATTATGACCTGCGAGCGTATCACGAGTGATATTTACTTCAGGTAGTTTTTGTAGTTGTGGGTGATAGGGCAAATCTGGTAAGACTGCATTTCCGATTACTCGTGCCATATTATCATCTTCTCCTTTCAACTACTTAAAGATTCGCTTACTCCCTACGGTTCCATAGCCAATATCCAACAATCCCAACTACACCTAATGTAATTAAGGAAACACTGCCTACTATCGGGACATTTACGGAATCGGCTTCCATACGGTCTTGTGAACCTTGGTCTTGTCCAAAGTTTTGGCCGTCTGCATCTCCGCCTGCATCTCCTGTCTGGCCCATGTCTGCTCCTTCGGGTGATGCTTCAGTTCGTGCTGCGGCTTCAGGGTCATTACCTGCGCCCATGTGTTGTTCATCTGTTGCATCCATTTCTGGTGCAACAAAAGATGGTGCGGGGTCTGACATTACTGCCATAGAAGTTGTATCGTAATTACGAGTTGCCCCATAATCGCCATCCCAAGGGTAGGCTCCAACTGTCGTGTTCGGGTCCTCAATTAGTGGGTGCGAAAATCCAGATTCGTTCATCATGCTTATTACCTAATTATGAATCAGGTCTTTCTGATACTTAAAGATTTGTGTATATGGATGTGTCACATCCTGTCGCACACCAATTCAAAATATGAAGAGTTTTTGGGGTAAAGGTTCCGTCAGGCACACCATAAGGTTCAAAATAAGACAATGGAATGTAAAAGATTTGTTTTCCATTATCATTAGAAATTGATTTTGGCCACTCCTTATGGATTTCATAAGTAATGGCATTCAATCTTTTGCTAATACTATATGTGGGTGGTTCTTTGGCTTCCACAATATATCCGATACCATACTTAGATTTGTAATACTTAGCATTATATTGATTAAGATGCCCCATGTTCATCACTAATCTCCTATCTTTGAAATTAACATTTCCTCGGTGGTTGGTGTTAGCACCATAGGGCAACATTTGAACAACAAAGTTTCCTCGTTGAGTTTGAAATTGAAACCAGTCTTTACTTAATGGGTCTTGAAAGGTAAATGGGTCTTGGGTAATTTGTTCGGGAACTTTGCAGGTCAAGCCATTCATACTACGGGGTGGGACATAACTGTATTGCTCATCAAAATGAGTCTTGAGGAGAATCCACCTACGGAAATTGGTGTTATTGTGGGCTATCTTGGATAAACACAAAATCTGGTCAGGCATCACTACTTTGGTTTCCCCATTAGGTGAGGCTACTTTCCATCCACCTGTTTTGCCTCGCTTACGACTCGGTTTAACCAAAAACCAGATAGGTAAACGCAACTCCCCAATAATTTCTGCCTTATTATCTTGATATTTATCGGCAAAGGCACGATGGGTCAAAGTATGGAAATCAGCAATATCTATGTTATAGGGGATATTCTTTCGTAAATCCTCAAAAAGGATGACGCAAGAGCCAGAGGATAACTTATCAATAAACCTCATAGGTTAAGTATGGGGTAGCAGTGTGATAAACTTAACGAGAGAATCCTTTGATAACTGTAAAGAATAGGGCCGATGTAAGACCGAGACCTCCGATGGCGGCCACAGGAATCCACAAAGTATTCTTAGATTCGGTTTTCATCTCTATTGGGGATTCAGCCTCATACTCTAATTCATATTCTTCGGGTTCGGCCGGCTCCCATGTATCGTAGTTATTGACCATATCAAAAACCGGGGTTGGCGCAGCCAAAGTTGCCGAAGGTAACTGGGGTGATAACGGAGAAGATTTGCGGGCAAAAGGTTCTAAGTCGGAAACAGAAGATACTGCATCC
>TARA_R110002020_G_scaffold273457_5_pt1 | contig 12774 bp, 28 predicted proteins | sample TARA_R110002020 | Tara Oceans TARA_R110002020 (sample SAMEA4396489) | marine metagenome | biome: Westerlies Biome; feature: [MES] marine water layer (ENVO:01000295) within the mesopelagic zone...; material: water (ENVO:00002006), including particulate matter (ENVO:01000060) such...
GGCAGCACGCAACTCTCGAGAAAGCTCAAGCCAAACGGGTTGCCCGTATCGTCGGCTGGCTCAGCGAAGTACAGCTCGCGAAACACCGACTGCGGCAGTTGGCGCTCGGCCTCGAGAATCTCGAACCGATTGAGTACGCCTGCGTCTACCGCGTCATCAGCGGTCAGCTTTGAGTACGACCAGTTGGCTTCACCGGCTTCTGCTTTACGTGCCAGCTTGTACGCCCAGTTCCGGCGCCCCTTCACATTGCCGATAATCCGCACTGGGCCTCGAGTCGCTGTCAATGTGGATCGGATCGCGTGCCACGCTTCCTCACGCATCCTGGACGCCTCATCGAGCACCGCAGCCACTACGTCTTCCCCGTACAGGTTGTCAGGCTTCTCAGCGCTTCTGAACGAAATGACGGCGCCGTTCACAAGAGTGATGGTCAGCTCGGATTCATTCGCGGTGTACAGCGTGATCGGTGTCCCGCGCTTCATGCGGCGAAACGCGATCTTGGCCTGTGGATACACTGGCGACACCCACCAAAACGATTGCCCGTCCTTGCCGGACATTGCCTGCTCGAGTAACCAGATAATGCACGCCACCGTCTTTCCGCACTTGGTTGACCCTTCAATCACGCCATAGCGCGTATTACAGAAGATCGCATCGAGCTGCTTCTGGTATAGATCAGGTCTGTTGTACGGGATCTTTATCTGCGCTGTAGTTAGCACTCGCTGCCTCAATGCTGAAGGTAACCTCGCCCTGTGACAGTTGCACCGAGCGTTGGTCAATGCTGATTAACGGCTTGTCTGGGATCACACCGTTGATCTCGGAAATCCGGTGCATGATCTGTAGCACGGTTCGGGTTGCCGCCTCATCGCCCTGTAGCGCCCCGCCCCACCAACGGCTGAGCAATGTGGTGTATCGCTCCATCTGCAATCCGCGTATCTCGTCGGCGATGTTGGCGTACTTCTCTGCCAGGTCATTCAGTACTCGTTTAATCTCTCGATGCACCAAGGCACGGTCCACGCCCAAAATGGCGGCGATCTCCCGCTCCGTAGCGCCGCCCTTGTACAGCTCCAACATCTCGTACCGACGCGTCTCGGCTTTGGCCTTAACCTGCGGCGATGGACTCAGTTTTCGTTTAGCCATCGAGCACCTGCACTTGCTGACCCCTTATGTGCTGACTGCTCAACCAGTCTAACCTCAAACGCCCCAATTGGCTTCCATATACAAAAACCGCCCCCTTCCCACCAAGGAGAGAGCGGCTTTTGCCCTGACTAGGACTTGCATCCTACTGCATCACAAACGTCACCGTCGTGTAGTCGGCCAGCGTCATGTGCCAGTTCAGGTTACGGCCAAAGTGATACGTCACGTGATCACCGTTGTTCAGCGTTAAGTCCTGATACACATTCAACTGCGTGCCCCAGCCTTCGTAGAACACCGGAAACCGCAGATCCGTTTCGCCGCCGTAGTTGTGAGCACCTGGCACCTTGCCAAGTTCCCCATCGTAAAGATCGACCTCGTACCCGTGCAGCGTTCGTGGCCCGTCGGTGTATTCTCGAGTGTAGACCTTGCGAAGAGTTGGGTTGTGCCCATCCTTACGCAGCGCATGTACCAGCGCCTTGGCAGCGTTCCCAGCTCGCTTGTAAGTGTTGAGGTTAGTGGTTTTCATGGTGCTCTCCTTTTATAGCCTGTCGCTATTCGTATCCGCGAAACTTAACCGGCTTGATTAGGTCATACGTTGTGGTGACCTTGCCGGTGTGGACGCATACCAGATTGACTTTGGCGCCGAGTGTGGCAACAGCAACTCTGCCGTGCCCGTCCCATACCTTGGTTATCAGGTACGCAACCTTGGCGGCTGTGGCCATTGCGTTGAAGAAATCCCCGTGCCTGGCCACTCGTGCTCGACCTGCTCGAAGAATCGTGAGCGTTCTATGGGGTCGGAACCCATCCTCACGTGTTCGGCGATTCAATCGGGTTGTCATCGTTCTCTCTCCTTCTTTCTGACGATCAAGTCTAACACATTGTTAAGCTATGCAACCAAACTACTTTGCTGGGTGGACGGGCCGCTCCTCCATTAATTCAAAGCCCATCATGGCCACTTTGTAGATTTCAAAAGTGCGGGTTTCATTGGCACCTGTGTCGAGCACCATCATGTCGCCCACCATCGTGCTACGTTGCTTGTCCCAATTGGCCCCATTGACATCCAGTCCCCACGGGACGGCGCCGTTTGTCCAGGCGTCATCCACGTTTTGCGTAACGCGGTACGCGTACTCGAGCGCCTCGGTGCCTTTGTGGTGGGTACCCACCGTGGCGACGTGCGTGGTTTCTTTTGTTGCCGCACCTACCGCGATAGCCTCGGGTCGGTGTTTGTGAAAAACCTTGACGGTGGTTGTTGCTTTCATTGTGCTCTCCTTTTTAAAACCTGTGTTCAGCTTTATCCAAAAACCACTTTGTTGAACAGCGCTTGCTGTAGAGCGGCGTCCGCGTGGTCGTCGTCCCACTGGTGGTCTTCGAGTCCGCGATATCCAAGCCGTATCCAACCGCGTGCGAACGTCTCAAGCGTTGCCGTGTAAACCGTGCCGTCTTCAATGGTCTTGATCTTCACGGTGTCTCGAGCTTCGTTGAAGCGAACCTGGGTTATCCAGTAGTCCAAGCCCTGCGCGATTCCGGCTTCCAACTTGTCCTGTAAGTGTCTGACTTCGACTGCTCGGTTTTCCATTTCTCTCTCCTCTTTATCTGACGCTTAATCTTAACATACCGTTAGGTGTCGTGACGAAAAAAGACAGGCACCCTCGATGCTCATGTGCTGAAACACCCAGGATGCCTGCGCCTTGGGGGGGCGCTTTATCTTAGTCTATGTACAAAATCAGCGGTCGCACCTTGTCAGGAAATCCCGCGAGCGACCCTTCGACATTAAATTGCCAGTGCTCAAGCGCGTCGGTTAATGACATCTGTTTTTCCAACGTGGCAATACAGGTGTTGAAACTGTAAACCAGCCGCGCCGATTCATGCGCGTCGTCCACCACAAACCCCATGATGGCTTCGTCAAACCCATCAATCTTAATGGCGCCTAGCTCTCGAGCATCCAGCGCCGCAAACACCACGCTGGCCATTGTCATTTTTTCCATTCCCATCCGACCAAGGCAACCGATTTAATCTTCACCTTGGTAAACCATTTCTGTGCTTCTGGTTGCGCCATTGACCACCGCACGTCCGCAATGGTGACGCCCAACTCGGGATTCATTACCTGCAACTCTTCGGCGATGTCAGCCGCCGTGACCTGTGTCCGGTAGTCCGGCCCAAGAAATTCCCCATCTTCGCTCGTTCTCAACAACAAAAACGCCGCCGCGTAAATCGACGACGCGTGCTTGTCTCGAATTTTGGCACGAGCCGTACGTCGCTTTAAATTCCGCATCAGGCATCGGCCCAATCTTCGCGGGTCATCTCAACCTCGTGCACTGGCAACCCTCGAGCCTCGGCCCATGCAATGGCGTCCCAGATCATGTCGGTCGCAGTTATGGTCGGCGCCCCATCACAGACCGGACAAAAACCAGTACGCGTGGAGCCCTTTTCACACTCTGGGCTTGGGCACTGAATCGCTGTTGGATCGCACTCGAAGCGCGGGTCGTTAAGCATCAAACTCTCCTTTTTAGCCGACGGGCGGCTTTGCATTATAGCCCCAATTCGGACAGAAGCGGGGCAGCGGGAGGTAACGCACCATCACGTCTCGGCGCCCATACAGCTTGAGGCTGTCATCCCAGTGATATCGACTTTGTGACACTCGATCCCAGCCAGCACGCAATATCACCGGCTCCATAATGTCCCAGTTCCAGCCAGGACTATTGTCAACGCTCGGCGTTCCTGCGCCGTATGGACCAGCGTCGATGACCGGCAGAATTTGAAATGGCCCGTAGGTGCCATCTGGCTCCATCACTCGCATTTCGATCCACGTGCCCAGTAGCCAAGGGTCACGGCTTGCCACGCCGTAGCTGCCATGCGTCATCACGGCCCATTTGTAATACGGAGAGTCTGGCTGTCGCATTTCTGGCGTGGCACAGTTCCAACCCCAGCTTGTCATGTGGCCGTAGTAGCCGTCGTACCGCTGCTCCTCGGCGTTCCAGTGCCCGCCGTCATGGATGGACTCCGACCCATACGCACTGGCATGGGACCACCACCACCACGGGTCCCGACTTTCCGCGCTGGCCACGCTGACGCACGCGACAAAATACAAAGACACGACCAGCACATACGCAGCGGTCGCCACTGTAAACGACCTCGAACGTTTTCGCCGTAACCATTTCATCACATGCCCGCCCCTAACGCTGCCGCCCACGCCGCGTAATACAGCATCATGAACCAAAACGCGAGCAGAACGATAAAACCCACAATGTTAACCATTAGGTGTTTCATGTCCGATTAGCTTCGCGTTTTTCTTTCATGCGTGCCCGAAAACCTTTTTGGTGCATGTACTGCTTGGCTTCCTCAATCGCGACCTTCGAGGGACCCCCCCGCGCCTGTACGTCGGCCATAAATTTCCGCATTTCATCCTGCTCACGCTCGCTGCGCTTTTTCTGTGCGGCTGCGTCGCGGTCGCGTTGCTCATTCTCAGTGTTTGAACGCTTCAGCCAGTTAATCGCAAATCGACCGAGCGCCCGTTTCGGGAGCTTGGATGGTGGCGACGCGTCCAGGTAGACCCGCATTGATTCCAGTTCCGCGCTGATGTTCAATTCTGGAAACAACTCTTCCCACCTGAGCACCATGTCGTGGGTGACGGGTTCTAAATCCTTAAATGCCAAAGCGTGAGCGGGCCTGTCCTTCTTTGTTTCTATTATGTTCTTTGTATTCTTTATAGCCCCTGTAGGTGACGCGTTAGCTGACGCGTTAGGAGCTTCCACCTCACGCTTACGCGCCGCGTACCGTCGCTGCCGTTCTCGATTTTTCTCTCGAGCCGCGATCAAGCTTCCCTGATGGTCGCTCCAATCATGCAACGTCAGCCGGTCGCCGTCCTGATCCACAAACCCTGTGTCAATCAATGCCTGCATGATGTCTGTTTGGATCAACGCGGCCTGCTGGTTGTAGCCCAAATGAAACGCAATGTCGTCGCTGGTGTACTTGCTTAACTCACCGTCCTCGGCGTAATCGAGGCACCACGCCCACAAATGGACCAGCAGCCCCACCGTCTCGTTACGATTGACGCCAAGCGCCTTTGATAGCCATCCCACCTTGGGGTGACGCATCAACCCACTTTCAATCTTCAGCCAGGTCATAACTCGTGCTCTCCTTTTTTGTTTGTCGTGACGTTACTCTAACGTCTGGCTAACGCTTTGGGTAGCGTCGTTTTTTCTTTTTCTTATTTCTAGTCATAGCCATACCCGCGTTGACTACCAGCCGGTAGTTGCACTCGAGTTCGATCCCCTGATAGCTCGTCCAGCCGTGCATAGATGTCTTCAACGATGTCGCCAAGCTGCTCATGCTCGACCATGATCGTAGCCGCCTGTTGATCCCAAATCACGACCGCATCGTCTAGCTCATCCAATCTGGCATCCAGTTGACGCAGCGCGTCTTGCGAGCCTTGGGCGTTGTGTAATTGACTCTCGACAAAGACCACCCGCTCCTTGATCACGTCGAGGTCGCTTTTGATGCGGTCAAGATCGAAGCTGGAGTTATTGCTCGACACCTGCTCCTCAAGCCTCGTCGCCCGTTCCAGTAAGTGTGGAATGTCTCGGGTGGCGTCGCCCAGTTGCCCTTTGACTTCTTCGAGCTGATCATGCCGAACCAATTGGTCCACCTGCTCATGCAGCGACAACACATCAGCCTGCGTTTGTTCGTACGTGCTGATGAACGAAAAGCCTCCGTACAACATGCTAACCGCGACCCCCGCGTTTGCTATCAGCACCCCAGCCAGGGCGCGATGTTGTCGGACAATTTGCAGCATGGCTACTCAAGGACATAACGGTGTCCGGCATAAGCATAATCTGCAAGTGCCCTCAAAACAACGACTTTTGCAACGGGTCATTGATGGGCGTCGTCTCGCCGTGGCGCCGCCGCAAACGGTTTGCCGTTGTGAAATGCCGTATCGCGGTTCGCTCAAAGCGATCAGCCAGCGCGTGCACTTCGGTCGCATCCTTGGCCATGCGGTATCCCGCAATCTGCGGGTCACTCCACACGGGATACCCCAGCCCACGCAATTCCTCGATGCAGCTCCGCACCTTGCGATCTGAAATGCCGGTCAGATACACCAACCGCTGTCGGGTCAATGGCACCGTCACTCGGCTGTACGTGTCCAGCGTGACCAACACATGCCGCGCATCACGGCTCAGCACTGGAGCCTTTAGCTCTTCGACCACAAACTCGTCGGCCTCACCAGTGTCGGTGAGCTGATCGTGCAAGTACGGGAACGCCGTTTTGAAATCGTCACTCATTGGGAAACTCTCCTTTCCACGGGCTGCGCTTCCAGCCCAGCGATTTTGATTCTTTGGGGTGTCGTTCGATCCAGTCATGGCAATACAGGCACACGGCCATCACGTTGTCAGGGTCAAGCACCGCTCCACCCTGGGACCGTGACAGGATGTGGTGCAGTTGCGAGGCGGTGTTGGGGCACAGCTCGGCAACACGGGCCTCACAGCGCCAACCGCGCCTGCCTAGCTCATCTCGACGCCACGCCGACTCCTCACGCACCATACGCTGTCGCTTCTTACTGACTCGACGCATCAATCAACTCCTGGCTGTCGATGTCGTGCTCGTAATCCTTGCCCTGTATTGGAACCGCCGTATTCCAGCGGTACAACTCGTCAAAGGTTGACTTCCGCATCACGACCAAGCTGTCCTCGTCGCGCTTATGTTTCAGCCCAATAAACAGGACATCTCGAGCCATCAGCCAGCCAAGGATGGTCCGCAACCCTGAATCACTCGAGCGCTTTTTGGCTTCCCCTCGATACTCCACGCCATTGATCGGCACAATAAAGTCGGGGCCGTGTGACCCCGCCGCCCGCTCCGTACCGAAGCTGCGAGCCAGCCGACGCTCATACGACTTCCACGTACTATTCCCCATCGGTGCTCTCCTCAAGATCGTCCAGCAACATTCCTGGCAATGACATCACGCCGCTGGGATTTTGCGGATGCAAGCCTGCGGTTTCTTCATAATGCTTTTCCACCTGCACGGCTCGCTCGGCGGTCGGGTTGTCGCCAACCGACAAGTCTTTGGCGTGCTTCGTCAGTACCGACTTTCGCCACATGGTGCGGATGCCCAGCGCGTCACCCCATGCCCCACTGCCCGCAGATCGCCGCTGGCGCTCGTCTAGCTCTGATCGGTCCATTATCTCGAATGAGGTATGCCCGTCCTCATAGGTGGCCACGCTGTACGCGTGCTCGACCAGCGCATTCATGGCCAACTGCAAATCTGCATTTGTGGCGCCGTCAGGCAGCGTAGCGCGGACACGCTCGGCCAGATTAAGCTGCGGCGCATGGATTAACTCATTCGTGGTCCCATAACGCGGGTTCCATGTGTCCCCGTCATGCTGGAGTCGAGTCGCCATGCGAATGCCCGACCGTTGCAACAGGGTCACCCACCCTCGGTATCCGACGCAGGGGGTCCCCTCGTATACGTCGCCGTTTCTTGATCGCGCCGACTTCTCCCTGTCCCGAAACGGCAACACCCACATTTGCCCTGCCGCCCCGTCAATACTTAACCCCAGCTCCATCGACACCTGCAAGCAGCGCCACAAGCTGAGCTTGGTGCATTTGAGCACTTTCGGATCTCTGGCCGCTAACGACACCAGCATCTCGATGGCCTTGGCCGGTGGCATCCGCAAGTTGTCGTAGGCAATAGCCTCGAGCCTGCCTTCGTGTCCCATAAATTCTTCGGCTAGCTCATCCCGTCGGGATAGCGTTTGATTCTGTATCGCCATAGCTTCTCCTTTTTTGTGTACCCGTACTTTACCCTATCTCGTCAAACGATGCGTCAAGGTTTTTGTATTTCACCACGAGCGGTCGTCTGTTGTTTTTGCCCAGGCGCCATGTCACCGCGACGGTCCCATCACGGCGATTGATTTGCGTGTGGCTGCTGCCCATGTGCCGCATGAGCGCTAACTCGAGCTGCTTCATCTGCTGCGTGGCCATCCTGTGTTCCTGCTTGCGCGACCATAGGTCAAACAAGATGATTTCGATGTCATCACCAGCCGTTAGCACGTAATCGGTGGGTGGCACGTCGTCCAGCACGAAGTCGTTGCGGAAGTCAGGTGGTGGCTCCACGTTTGCCACAACGTGCTTTTCGTACCAGTCGGTGGCGAACGCCGCAGCCGCCGCAAACCACGCCGGATTTGGCTCGACCGGATACCAGCGCCAGTCATTGCCGCCGATCAAACATGTGATGATGCCGCTGTCAGCGCCGAGGCAACCGATTTGCCACCACACTTGAGCCAGCGTGTGCTCGGGGCAATTGCCCTCAGCAGGTGCCGCGCTTTCGCCCCACTCCGGCTTCATGAACTCGTGTACGTTCTTGCACTCAACCACGACAGCGGATGTCGGGTCGTCCATCGTGCCTTGCAGGTAGTCCGGCGTCGCGGCCACGTGTGGGATCGACGCATGCGGCCACGGTGTCTGTTGCGGATACGTTGCCTCGAAGTCCTCGAGCGGTTGCTCAAAGACCTGGCTGTAATGCTCGGCTATGACCGGCTGCAACTTATGGCCCCACACAAACAAATCAACATCTGCGTGATCATCGGTGACCGGCTCGGTTTTATCTCTGAACACCCGATACTCTTTGCCCCAGCCGCTAGGCGCCAATCCCATCAGCCGCGTAATGTCAGTCGCGCAGATGTAGTGCTGGCGCCGCTCCAGCCATGCAATACGGTCGCTACTCATGTGCTCTCCTTTTTATTGTTGGCCTAGCTTATGAGCCAGGACGCCGTAAGTCTTCCTTTAACCAAAATCTTGCGCCCCCATGCGGATGCTGGCGCGGAGCGGGCAGCTTGCCTTGCTTGATCCACGCAGCCACCGTCACATGCGAGACGCCAAAATATGCCGCTAGTTGGCGCGTGGTCCAGAACGGGGTTGCTATCGCTTCAGTCATTTACTTCTCCGTTCTGTGGGTACGCCGCATCGAACAGCGCCCGCGATACGTCGCCGGTGCCAAACTTGCCAGCCGCCTCAGCCAGCAACGCGTGGAATTGATCAAACACCATCTCGCAGTGCGTCATGTCCCCGTGGTCAGGGGCGATGTCTAAGCCGGTTTCTTCCATAAAGGCGATGACCTTATCGACGCGACGCTGGGACACGGGGTCATCATCGTCTTCGGTCGCGTGCAACCGTAGGTACAGATCTTTGTCCATACGATCTACCGCGTGTCGCAGCACACGCACCTCGAACGTCAGGTCAGCCAATCGAGCTTCGATCTTTTCCAAGATGCCGTCGCTCATACGATCACCGCCATCACCACATACAGAGCGGCTATCGCGCACGAGCACACGGTGAAGCCTGCGATGTCCTCCAGCCATTCCTTCACGGTGCCTTCGCACCTGACCTGGCATACGGTAATGCCGTAGCGTTTGGGGCGCACGCGCACGCGGCCCACGGGTTTAAAAATTGACATCTAAGTCCACCTCTCCTTTTTGTGTTCCTTGGAACCATAACGCGCTGTTAGCTTTTTAGCAAGCCATAAGATGACGACCGGCGGCGGCAGTAGAAACACGACGCACACCGTGTTGACCACAATCCACCAATCTCGCTTGTTCATTTGTTTCTCCTTTTGTGTTGCTGTGTTGTATACGTAACACCCTGGGTGGCCAGTGGACCGCCCCCGTAGGGGCGGCCCAGATGGTTAAACAGCCGCGACTTTCAACGCGTGCCTGAGCACTCGCTGTCGATCCTTTTTGCTTAACCCAGCCAATGGATGTAGACATCGAATCGCATTCGATCTAATATCATCCATCGACATCGGCTTGGCTCGATCCTTGCCTGTCAACTCGGCAATGTCTTTTTCAAGGCGTTGCCGGTCTTCATCTGACAGGCCAGACCGTCGCAATTGCATTTGCAAGAGCGCCACAATCTCTGCGTTGGTGTGGTCCAGTCCTTTAGCCAATTAACTGCCCTCCTTTTTGGCTTTGATGTCCTCGTCGGTCCACGATGCTGGGAACTCGCCATTACCCTTTTCGTCAGGATGAACGACCACCCAGCTATTGGCCCCGTGAAACGGACGAACGTCCGGCCCACTGTCACTCAGCGTTACTGGGTCAGCGTACGAAGCCAAACCCTCGTTTGCATGGTCTGCCTCCGACCAAATTCCCTGCGTAGGAAATTCTGGGTCGTCAAGCATTCCAAGTTTTACGATGTACCCATCGGCTTCCGCTTGCTGCACCCACGCGGGTTTCATCACCGCGTCGATGACGCGATGCACGATATATCTCGTGCGAAACCCTCGCCCGCTCAGCTCGTACGCTCTCGGCGTCTCGACCTGTAGCTCGGCAGCAATAGCGTCGGCCAAATCCTCGGAGCCAGCCCCTTGCGCTGTGTCACCTGGCTCACATCCATCAATGTCCAGTCCTTTGAACTGGTCACTAGTGTCGGTGAAGGTTTTAACAACGCGTGCGGGGTCAACCCCGAACGGCTCGAGCACTTGCGCGGCACCCTCTGGCGTCCAGAAAGTGTGCGTTTTGTTGAGCAAGTCAACCAGTTGGTCCATCTGCTCTTTACGCGGCCATGCAGAATCCATATAGACTCCTGTCTAACAGAGCTGGTGTTACGTATGTCGGAGGAGCGTTGGGCAGCTCTGTCAGTCACCAACGCCGACCCTCGTCTTTATCGCGTTCACTCTGGCAGCTTCACCAATAGGCACGCTTACCGTCGGCTAACGATTTCGTTCAGACTGCTGTTGTTGGCATCTCTCCTTTTGTTGACCTGTCATCTTCAAGTACCGGTAGGTCAGTTCCGGCAGACGCCCTGATCCTTGCAGGGCGTTTCGACTTACAGAAGCCCTGCCCTCTCAGCGACGATCTCGTTGATCACCTGTATGCCTATTTTGGCATCGACGGCGTTGGGAAGAATGGTTCCGGCGGTGTTGATTTTGCCGTCTACGATGAGCTGATAGTCTTCAGCAATCTCGTGGAGTTCTTCGGTGGTCATGAACGGAAGAGTCATCTCAAAAGTCGCTTTCATTTCGTCTCTCCTTTATTTCCTACACCTAAGCATAACACTCCGTTAGCATAATGCAAACAAACTTTTACCCGTCTACCAGGTGTCGTGTGGAAAAACTTCCACACTTCTTTCGTTTTGGTGTCTAACGCTGTGTTAAGATAAAGCGTAGCGAACAGAGGAGAGAGAAATGAAAAGAACGATCCTGCGGAAACTCTGGAACGTAACTTACTTCTTCCTTCGCCTCTTGTGGGTCGCAACGTATGCGTTCTTCGGGTTCGCATTTAAGTTCACAATACTTCCGTTGTTCAAGTTCGAGCACGGATTTTAAAGGAGAGACAGCAATGAAACTTCACACTTGGGAAGACGCCGTATGGCGAAGAGATCCGCTCGAGCGGGCACACCAAAACCGTCTCAGGCAGGACCGGCAGGACACGAGGCTTGACTACTTAATGGATCGAATGGCCGATCTTGCGAACAATTTCAAACCTCGGTTTGTTGGCGATCAGTTAACCACAAAGCATCTGGAAGATGTGTTGACCGAAATGTTCGAGCTTGACGCTCGTCGCACTGACGAAGGTTACGGCGACGTGCCCGCAGCGCGAATGATTCACGAATTCAACGAGGTAGTTCGAGCGTATCAGCACGAGCACTACCTGGCCGGAACACATGCCCCGATGTTCTTTCTAGCTCACTGGGAAAAATATATCGCAGCGGAGCGGAAAGCCGAGCAACTTCAGCGGCACCTAAAAGCGTGGGCGCCAGCACAAGGAGAGGTGGAGTAATGGCAGTACGATTCGATAAGCGCGGAGAGGTAGGAGCAGACACAGCCTTTTATTTCTACGGCCACACGGTACCCGCAGGGGAATACGCCGTGATTTACGAGACGGTGCTGAATGACCGCACCGGCGAATGGGAAGATAAGCACGTGACGCTCCAGCACAAAGAGGACGGGCACACGCAGTTGCTCGTATGCGTAACGCATCCCAATAACGATGGCGACTGCACTGATGATGTTCGGCTGTGCGATCACTGTATGGAACTAAAGGGGTGGCAGGTATGAAAGCCAAATATGACGGGTTATGCCCGAAGTGTGGAACCGATATTCGAGCAGGTGAAGAGATTAACAACGAAGACGGGCGATGGCTCCATTTCGGTTGCACCCAGAACGGGTTGCCCAAACACGAGTACGACTCCAGCGAATATGCAAAAGGTCGGGCGAACGCGCAGCGATTCCGAGAAAACGCCGCGATGTTCGGTGAAGCAGCCGCACATGCCGAAGAGCTGGCATGGGACGCCAAAGACCCAGACCCCGCCTATTAAATAAAAGCAGCCCCCGACGAAAAAGGAGAGAGCCAAAAACGTCGGGAGCCGCTGATAAGGCGAGACAACGGGAAAGCTGTCCCGCCCTAGTATATCGTCATGCCACCGGCAGCGGCACCCCAAATAATAAATAGAGCAGGGTCAGCACTAGCACTACGGCTAGCCCAACGCGCTCATCATCAGTCAGTCGGGTGCTCGCCATCGTGCGGACCACCCATCCGACCCTCGAGCACCAGCATCTGCAAATACAGCAAGCGCCGAAACATACGCACGCTGCCGTACCAGTGGAAACTAGCCGGTAAACGCCTCGTACGGAGGTCGTCTGGGGGGTTGTTG
>TARA_R110002020_G_scaffold216321_3_pt1 | contig 12770 bp, 10 predicted proteins | sample TARA_R110002020 | Tara Oceans TARA_R110002020 (sample SAMEA4396489) | marine metagenome | biome: Westerlies Biome; feature: [MES] marine water layer (ENVO:01000295) within the mesopelagic zone...; material: water (ENVO:00002006), including particulate matter (ENVO:01000060) such...
CCACGCTCTACGTGATACTTGACCAAACGCTCTGCGGCAGCTTGGCCAAATGCTAAAGCCGTATTATAGAAAGCTTGAGTCTTGACTTTATTAGAGTTAAGCACCACTCCATCACAGTCGAAGATGATGGTTTTATAGTTATTGAGCTCCATAACCATCCTTTCTCATTGCGCTTTCTACTGCTAAAACATCTTCTACTTTATCAACGGCCAAACTACCAGGGTGTGTTTCATACATAAGAATCGACTTATCTGCTTCTAGAAAACGTAAAATCTCGATATCTTCACAGGCTTCTAACGTACTTTTTCGATCAAAATTAGAAAACCATAAAAGCTCTTCTTTAGTAAAGGCATAAATACAAACCTGTTTCTTGTAACCGGTAGGTGCGTCCTTAGCTGCTTTAAAGCCTGGGATAGCACTTCTTGACATATACACTAGCTGATCATTTTCTGTGGTAATTACCTTTGGAATATTGACACTGTTAGGGTCTTCCGTTTGGCTTAACCAGCAATAACCGTTAATAATAGAATCCATATTCTGTTTTTTTAACTCAACTGCTCGAATGATATCTTTAGGATTAATGATGGGCTCATCACCTTGCACATTAATATAGATATCTGCATCAACCTGTTGAGCGGCTTCTGCTAAACGGTCCGTACCTGTCAAGCAGCTATCTGATGTCATTACAGCCTGATAACCCGCGCTAATTACCACATCAGCGATACGATCATCATCTGTTGCAATATACACGTTATCATGACCTACTGCGTTTTCGGATAACTCTGCGACCCACAGAATCATAGGCTTACCCAAGATAGCGGTTAGCGGCTTCCCTGGAAAGCGACTTGAAGCGTATCTAGCAGGGATAATTACAACAGCTTTTGTCATGTCATTTACATCGCATAGATGGATTGAGTAGATAGATTGTAAGTAGTGGGCGTAATTGCAGTGATTGGTAAGTCTGAAGACTCTTTGTATAAACGTAATACTTTCTTCATCTCAATAGCTCTTGGGTCATCAGCATTATAGCCATCAAAACCTGCAATCCAGATACGATTAGCTTGTCCCGAAGTGATCGCTGCTAAGGCATAGCAAACTACTAAAGAAGATGGAACCGTACAATAATCTTTCTGAAAAGCAAACTTGTCTTGTTCAACATGAATACCAAAATCTTTAATCTCTTTTTTAGAGAGTTGAGACTGTAAATCTTCCGGTAACATTGAAAATGGTGTGATAAGAGGCTGCGGCAATGATACATGCTCCTCTACATCTGCTAGAAGTCTAACTGGATGACAAGCGATACGATAGTCGATTAGCTCAGCATCAATACCTGTTTGAGTATTCATAGCGATCACAACAGGCTTATTCGCTTTAATATAGTTCTCTAAGGAATTTCTATGGCGTAAAACACCAGGACCCGCGCCTAATAGCAGCACATCACGATTAGCAAAAGCTTCTTGGGGAGACCAACTACCTTGTGGTTCGGTTGAATAGAACTCTCTTGCATTATTCAAAGTAGCAGTACTAAACTTCTTACCACCTTCATTACGCAAGTAATCAATAACGGCTAATAAGTCCTCTTCATCATAGCGACTATCTGCCATCATAGACTGGATATAAGAGGGATGAATGCCGTACTTTCCTGCTAAGAAATAGTATGGATTAGAGCCCCAACCATACTGGATTTGCATCGGCTTAAAGTACTTACGAATGATGGTCATCAATGGAACTAGGTTGGTTGGTTTACCACGTAGCTCTGCTACTTCTATAGCGAGCTCTTCAGTTCTTGCGTTACCTGGACCACGACCCATACCGGTCACAGTAGCATCGACCCAAGTGACACCTTCTGATATGGCACATAATGTATTCGATAGGGCTAGGTTTAAGTTATCATGGGTATGAATGCCAAGTGCTCCATCCCAATGCGTACGTAACCAACCAATAATCTTAGAGACATCATCAGGTTTCATGCTGCCCATGCTATCAGCAAAATAAAGCGCGTCTAGGGGATACTCTTTAGCAAGCTGTGCAAGCTTAATCACTTCTTCTTCGGTACGGTCAGCGATTTGCATGAGGTTAAAACCAACGCGGTAGCCCCTGTCTGTTAGCCAGCTCACAGCCTGCAATGCCCCCTCAAATTCATAGACATGACTGGCAATACGTACTAAATCTACTGGTGACTCGTCCGCTGATACAGGAAAAAGGGCTTCTAGAACTTCCAGCTGGGGGATGTCACCTACTAATTCAGAAGCATTAACCATAACACCAACCGTTAAGCTATCAGGAATAGGTAAGCTATTAATGAAGTCGTCTGTGGTAAAGGCTGAGGCTCCTTTAAAGCCACTATTTTTTAATGAACGCAGACCAAGCTCAACTATATTGACCCCTGCTGCTGCCATGGCCTCTAAATACTCTTCGATGACCTCCTGAGAGAAGTCCCATGAGTTATAATAACCACCATCTCGTAGCGTGCAGTCTAATAATTTAATTTTCTTTTCCATGAGATTATCCTTATTACTACATTATAAAAGAGTCGCTATGTAGTCCTTAGTCTATAATCCTAGAGATTTAAAATAGCTCTTATAGTATTTAAACGCTTTGTTAAAATGCTCGCTATTTTCAATATTCATATTAGCTATTGATTCCTTAGCGCAGATAGCGTTTAAAATAATCACACCAAATGTTTTTTTTAAAATAGGGGAATACTCTAATATTTCAATATTACGCGTCATAAACACATCATAAGCATCATCTGCTAATAAACGGTTAGATAACATACTCCCCCAATATGGAATTTGTTTACTCTCTTTTTTTTCTTTCAAAGGTACAAGTTTATATATAGCACGCACTGTTTGTGCAAAACGTTCTTGAAACATATAATTCGATATCGCAAGAGCACAGGTCTTTTCTAAAGGGTCACCAAAATCAGCAAAAGTATCCACAACTGACCATAAACTACGAACTGCTAAAACCTTACTTAGTTCTATAAAGTTTTTAGTATAAAATTCCTGAAAAAACACCCAGTCTTTATCCATAAAGGAATATTCATGCCCTTTGAAAACACCCCGCGAACTATAAGCACGTTTTCCGCGTCTTAGTCTGATCATCAGTATTTTAAATGCTATCAGGTCAGAATTGACTCTGAAGACATCTAATACGTCTTTATCTTGACAACTAAAGTCCCTTCTATCTGGAATTTGAAAGCTTTCAAATTTATTTCTCCAAATAATCGCATCGCCACAAAACTTAATAGTAGTCATCACTTTAGTGCTATTAGAGATAGTTATTAGATAAAAATTACCTTCTATATTCTTTGGTAGTATCTTCTCAAACGAGAAACCACAATAAAGGTTACTACAAATGCCTTTATCAACCACGCTTTTTCTATGCTTTCCTAATGTCGTAACATATTCTTTTCCCACACTATCCGTAATCTTTATCTGTGTACTGACATCATCAGTTGCCACCCAACCTGTTAGGTTGCCTTGGTGATAGTCTATACTGTATTTCATATTCAAACCTCGACCTCTTCTATTCTTCAATTTTTTAAATAATGCAGATTATCAGCTTTAAGTAAATATTTGCTAGTACAAATCATCTCCAAATCTTTACGCGAAGAAATACTACAACTCTTAAAGAAGTGGAGCAGTTTTTAAAAAAATATTTCATAAGTAATTATTAACAAGTTTATTTAATAGATTTTCTCTCTCACCTTTACACTCTACGTTTTCAAAATTACTCATCAAATACTTTATTTGCTTCCAGCCAATTTCTTCCAGTTGCTCAGCTGAGCTAACAATATTTTCATTATCTTCAGATAACAATATTAATTTTTGAATATTTATATTAGCTCTATGAGAAACCCATTTAACATCCTGAATATTTCTCTCTATTACTTCTCTAGTCAAATCCTTTGATATCTCAAACTTATTTTTAGCCAGTGGTTTTATTAAATTTATCAGATTTAGCAACTTATCATTTATATCCTGACTCATGACTTGATTTCTTATATAATAGTTATTAAATACATAACAAACAGATAGCTCCTCTAAAGACAATGATTGATTTGACGAAAGAGACTGTACACTTTCTTTTAACCCTATAGCACTTACGAAGTCTGTTACAATATCCCTACCTATCAAACTTTCCTTATCAAACAGCCTAACCATAACTTCAGACTGACCAAAAACCCGATCGAACTTGCCAATAATATTTTGGTAGTTTGGATATAGGTTTCCTGAACTTAGATTATCAAATTTATTACCACTGGCTCCATTTTTAATTATTTCTTGAAAGTGGCTAGATATGTATGAATGCGGAGGACGTATGTAAATTATAACTTTAATAACATCAAAGTAACCATTTAGAAAAATTTTTAGCTTTTCTAAACTATTATTCGGAAGTACTGAAATATCCTCACCTGATATTATTACATCGTTTGATGAACTACTAATAAAATCGTCTATGATAGTAATTGCCTCGTAATTAAATGCGAGACAATCATAATAGTTTCTACTACTTCTACGATGAATATGATAGTCAGTAGGGTTTTCAGTAAAAATTGAGTAAAAAGGAATACTATGGTTTTCAGAAACAGCTTTTAAATAGGACTTGCTACTATTAAACTGGTGGCGGCTAAGTGATGCTTGAATACTAGTGGAGCCTGTTTTATGCATACCTACGTGTAGATAGCACTTTTTAGACGAGTGCTTTGAGGATTTTTCTTGATTTACATAAGAATCAAGTAACAGCTTATTTAAAGATGCCTTTACTGCTGGAGTAGGTTCAATAACTGTCGATGTCGATAGTTGTTCTACTCTCAAGTTAAATATATCTATACTTTCATCTATATTAAAATTTTCAAATACAAAACCACATTCCCCAGTAGGATGCAATCCTTTCTCTTTCAAATCTGGTCTTAGTAAATCAGCTACAGTTTTGGCTATTACTTTATCATTATGTTTAAGAACTAATTCAACACTTTCTTCATTACCTTTCTCAAATACCCAACCACTAATTCTATTAGATCTAAATACATCTACTTTTCCTAAAACCTGCATCTCTATCTCCTAATAAAATATAGTTCGTTTTCTTAGTATTTTTTTATATATCTTTGGCAAATAAAGACCTAAATAATATAAAATTCATATAATTAAAGCTGATTAATATTCAATATTTATATATTAATAGAAAAATCTTCTCTAGCTTTAGTTAGATTTGGGCTGTAGTGAGGATCTCTATTTAACAAACTTGGCCAAGTTGACTTCATATAATTCATTTCTTTATTAAAACGAGCTACTTTTTCTGGGTTGTCCTCCGCACCACGACTGATAGACTCATGGTGATATAGCTCCGCATAAGGCGTCCATAAATTACGATAACCTGCGCTGTATACCCTCAAGCAAAAATCTACATCGTTAAAGGCTACAGTGAGGTCATTCTCATTTAGACCGCCTACTTCATTGTAAATACTTCGTTTTACTAATAGACAAGCTGCTGTCACCGCTGTCAAATCTTGTACTAATACCAATCGATGAAAGTAACCTACTGACTCTTTAGGAAAATATTTGTGCGAATGGCCCGCAACGCCACCAAGGCTGGTAATAATTCCAGCGTGCTGTATTTGGCCGTTAGCATAATATAGTTTTGCTCCTACACATCCAATTTCGGGACGGATGGCATGCATGACCATTTCAGTAAGCCATTCAGGGTTAATGACCTCCACATCGTTATTGACTAAAGCAATGATTTCACCGTCTGTATGCTTTACGCCAAAGTTATTGATCGCCGAGTAGTTGAAAGGTTGGTCATATCGTATCACGGATATCCTGTCATCTTCCGCCTGAATCTGCTCAAAAAAGTCAAACGTTTCTTGCTTCTCGCTACCATTATCTATGATTAAAATATCATAGTTAGTATAGATTGTTTTTTCTAATATGCTACGTACAGCTTGTTCTGTAATGTCTTTGCCATCGCGGGTAGGTATTAACATGCTAACTTTAGGAGAAGGGTCAGGTATAGGCCAATCTACTTTATAAGTGTTTGGAACTTTGCCAATATCTACTCTAACCCCTTTAGGACCATTGCTATCAAAATAATCTTGTAACGCTTTAATACCAGCATCTGTTGTGTATGTTTTCTCACCTGCATCAGCAGCAGTAGATCCCTCGATAGCGCGCCAATGGTAGAGCACTTTGGGAATATGAATGATTTGTGACGCATCTACATGTGGTAAGCAGCGTAATAAAAGGTCATAATCTTGGCTACCCTCTACTCCGACCCTAAACCCACCAATGGCGTTAATCAGTTTGGAATCATAGACGCCTAAATGAGAAACATAGTTTTGAGAGAATAGTAAGTCTGGATTCCAGTCACTCTTAAAGTGTGGATTTGATCTTACTCCATTTTTGTCAATCTTATCTTCATCAGAGTAAATAATTTTAGCATTGGGATTTTCAAATATGGCTTTTGCACAATGATATAAAGCATGTGGAGACAACCTATCATCATGATCTACCAATACGATAAAACGACCAGTAGCTATCTCAATTGCAGAGTTTGTCGCCTTGGAAATATGGCCATTCTTCTCTCGATATACTATCTTAATACGCTCATCTTGGCTCTCATAGCTTTGTAAGACCTCCCTTACTCGCGTATCAGGGGAGCAGTCATCTGCAATGCATATCTCAAAGTTAGAAAAACTCTGGTTAAGAATTGAATCAATGCACTCTCTTAAATACTTTTCTTCTGTGTTATAAGTTGGCATTACAATTGAAAACAGAGTCGAAGCTGTAAAGTGATTCTCTAAAGCCTGTATCTCTTCATAAAAAGGTGCTTCATCCACCTCATTAGTAGCGATCCACTGCTCATAACTACCAATCTGCTCATTACTTTCTGTAATGAACTGATCATACTGCTGATATAATATTAATAAAGGTTGATCCACATCACTTAGCATCTGCCTAGCTTGTAGTAATACCTTTTTGAAGTAATCAGCAATCGTATGTTCATTAATCGTCGTAATTTCAAAGTCAAACAAGCTAAATTCAGTTTGGGCTTCTAATGGATCAAAACGAAGAGAGACAGGTGGCATTTGTAAAAAAACAACACGTTCGTTAAGGCCTCTATTTAATGGAATACGTACCGTATGCTCTTCGGAATAACCTTCGCCATAATCAATATAAATCTTTCCTAGCTGACCTACCAAGCTTGTATTAGCAAAAATATAAAATGACAAACCATACAAACCAGGATGGAACCCTTCTATACTTTTATTAAGCGTAAAATACGGATCATTATTCTTTGCTATGAATATATTATTTTTTTGTTCTAGCTCGTTTGCTACAAAATCATTTTCAGTCAATAACACATTATCTTTATAGCTATTAAGCAGACTGTTTTTATTTTGTTTTTTTGCAAGAAGTTGTTCTAATTTATCTGTAGATACATTACCGTCTTGCTGTAGAAGTGCCTGTTTTAAGTTAAATCTTACCATATCCTCAATGAATGGATACTTATGAAAAGCTTGAACATATAGCTGAATTGATAATTTGTAATAGCCAAGTCTTAGAGCAGCATTGGCTTGATAGAAACAATTATATTCATTCGTATTATCGGCGAGAGTTTGCATGATTCTTTTTAATACCTTTTATTATTTTGGTGCTCCACTTTGGAGTACAGAGGACTGATTGTGCCACTTAGCTTTAAAAATCTCTCGGTTTTGATTTATATGACTTTTGCGGCCTTTGGTCTTTGATCTATGATGATAAACAGTACTTTTTGCTTCGTACCATAAATATTTTTCAGGGTGTTTTTGGCGAATTCTGAGACATAAGTCCATGTCCTCTTGACCATTAATATACCAAGCATCAAACCCCTCTAAAGTAGCAAAATCATGTGATGTTATCATTAAACAAGCAGCTGTTAATGCCTCACAAACAGTAGAAGTATTTGCCTCACTGCTGTCTTTATTATCTCCTTCGAAGCGACACCTTCCAAAACCGTCCTCCCCGAAGTACACACCTGCACACTGAACTTTATCATCGAAATATAAAAGCTTAGGTTGGACTGCAATAACTTCTGGATTTGTTATTGCTTCTTGAAGAGATCTTAGCCAGTTAGCCGTAACCTGAGTGTCATTGTTTAAGAATACAACTTTATCTCCTTGGCTTTTGCTAAAGCCATAGTTGCATGCTATAGAAAAGTTTAAGTTGCGAGGTAAATGTACAATATGCACCTTACTGCTCAAACTAGCATACATATCTAAAATAAAGCCGTTAAATTTTTTGCTACCATTATCAATTATGATCACTTCATAGTTGATATTCTGAGTATATTTTCGAATTGACGCCAAACAAGCTAAAGTCAATTTAATGTTATTAAGAACTGGAATTATAATTGAAACCAGTTCTTTCTGGCGCGGTTGTTGACGCAGCATAGGCCAGTTCATCATCTTATACTCTAACTGTTTAAGCTCAAGTGGTCTTACTCTATTAGCAAAACCATTGAATTGTCCTATTAGTAAAAAATGTAGATAAGCGTGGCTATTACACTCAAAATTGACACCGACATCTTTAGAGTACGCTAATACATCTAACAGGGAAACACGTTGTAATATTCTAAAATTATCAATTAAATGTTGATAGCTATGTATCAGCTGCTGAGTAGAAACTTTATTGATGGCAAAAGGATGTCTACTACTATATACCAAAAAACTATAGTTTGATTTTGACTGTGATGGTAGAAACAAACCAATATCACCTGACTTTTGAGCGACTTTAGTCACTAATCTCTCTATCGCGTGTGCTATTTGACCATCTTTTGCAAAGGGCTGTTCAAACCATTCTTCTTTTTCAATCAAGTCATGCGCTGCGTCGGCGAAATGGCGAGGCTTAATCCAGTACAGACTCCCAGCAAAAAAGCCCCAGTCATCACCTATATCAACCTGCCAAAGCTTAGCTACCTTTTCAACATTACTCTGGTTATTGAGCATTAAATGCTGCGCTGACATGAAAAAAGGCATTATGCCAGCCATAGTCCAACTTGGGTTAGCACGAATACACTCAAGCGTTTTAAAGAACACTTCTGGAGTACCTATCAATCCTTCATATAAACTCTCAAACCAAATACAGCTAGCCTGATTATCGCAATTTTTAGTATGCAACTTAAGTACCCAGTCATATGCTTGTAGACTGGGTACTAATTGAAAAAAGGGTAGCAAGTCCATTCCATAATTAGGCTGGTAATGAACCTTCGCTTGGCTCAAATCAGTAGCAATAATTGTATGAATTTCTGGCTCAGAACTGTCATTTAAGGTGATATGTACGTCAACTTCTATATCCGCTATATCTATATCGCATACTGCATTTATGCGGTCAGCCATAATCTGAAATTGTTCTGCATAAAAAGCATGAATAACGATAGCAACTTTGAATGTATTTAATTCCAATTCTTTATCCACCTGCCAGTTATTACCTATCGATTTAGAGTTCCGTTATAGGGTTTGATAAATTAAAACTTAGGTGCTTCAGAGAAGCTTAAACCAGCTTTATCTTTATCGGAAAGTGAGACCTTATCACTTTCAATAGGCCAATCTATGCCTATACTTTTATCATTCCAAAGTAACGAATACTCATCACCAGGGTTATAGGAATCAGTGCACTTGTAAACAAACTCTGCTTGTTTACTTAGCACAATAAACCCATGAGCAAATCCAGGTGGTACCCAAAGCATTTTTTTATTTTCTTCGCTAAGATGTTCTCCAACCCACTTACCAAAAGTTGGGGACTCAGCGCGCATATCTACAGCAACATCAAACACTTCTCCTCGCACTACCCTAACCAGTTTTCCTTGAGGCTTCTCATATTGATAATGCAGACCTCTTAGTATGCCATACCCTGAACTACTATGATTATCTTGTACAAAACGATAATCACCACAATGCTTTTCAAACTCAGTTTGGCGAAAGGTTTCCATGAAAAAACCACGTTCATCACCAAACACGCTTGGTGTCATTAAAACAACATCAGGTATCTTTAATTTCGTATATTCCATAATACATAACCCCCAGTAACAATAATTCTATTTAAATGTAATAAAATAAAATAAAAAATTAATATTATTTCTTATCTCTATGTTTAAAGAAATAAACTTCCTTAGTTAATTCGAAAGGTAGCTTTAAAAGCTCTCTAGGAGAATTAATACTTTCAATTGCAGCTAATCCAACTCTATAGGTAAGATGCTGTTTCGCTTTTTCTGCTTCTGCAGCATCTATGTAGCTCGCCAAGGGTGGTAAGTCGTGTTCTTCGGTTTCTTTAAAACTATTATATTCTTTCAATAACAGCTTAGGAAGTTTAGCCACACCTTTGGGCGTTTTAGTACTTTGTATAATGAGACGACCCAATCTATATGGAAGATCATCTTCAACTCTCTGACGAGCACCATAATAGAACTTATCTGGCTTCTTAAGTAAATCTGTTTCCTCTTTAGTAAAATGCGCCCTTAAAAACAGAAGTTCTTCCTGACTTTTATGAAGTGCTTCAAGAAAAAAGGATATTTTTTCGTCACTCTGTTCTTTAAAAATTTCTAGGCGAGAGTTCATTTCGTCTACTTGGGCAGTTAGCTTTTCATTCTCGGCATTTTTATCTGAAATTACCTGTATTAAACTCTCACACTTTTCTTTCAGATCTCTTTCAACGTTGAAATCAGTTTCTGTTATATTGGGGTATCTTTCTTTAAAGCGAACCTTTCTTTTATGAGCCATTACTCTTTCCTGTCATTTCCGAATTATTTTTCATTCAGCACTTTAGACAGCTACTTATCTATTAAGCAGTCTTAAAAGATACTGGCCATATTGAGTCTTTCGAAACTTAGTACCTTCCGTTTCTAACTGTTCATCATTAATCCAGCCGTTACGCCAAGCGATTTCCTCAAGACTAGCTACTTTTAAGCCTTGGCGATGTTCTACAGTCTGTACATAACTACTTGCTTCTAACAATGAATCATGAGTACCGGTGTCTAACCAAGCAAAGCCTCGACCAAGTTTTTCAACATGTAAATCGCCACGTTCTAAGTAGGCATTGTTCACTGACGTAATTTCAAGCTCACCACGGTCTGAAGGCTTCACTGATTTAGCAATAGAGATCACATCATTGTCATAGAAATACAAACCTGTGACAGCATAGTTTGATTTAGGAGACTCGGGCTTTTCCTCGATAGAAATGGCTTTACCAGACTCATCAAATTCAACCACACCAAAACGTTCAGGATCATTGACTAAATAGCCAAAGACAGTTGCCCCTTTTTTTCTCTGCACTGCTTGTTCCAACTGAACTGAAAAGTGTTGGCCATGAAAGATATTATCTCCCAGCACTAAGCACACTGAATCGTCGCCAATAAACTCTTCACCTATAATAAACGCTTGCGCTAAACCATCAGGCTTAGGTTGTATAGCATAGCTAAACCTAACACCAAACTGTGTCCCACTTCCTAATAGTTTTTGATAAGCAGGCATATCATCTGGTGTCGAAATGATAAGAATCTCGGAAACTCCAGCCAACATAAGCACTGAAATCGGATAATAAATCATTGGCTTATCGTAGACAGGCAACAGCTGTTTCGAGACGCCCATAGTAATGGGATGCAGCCGGGTACCTGATCCACCAGCCAATACAATACCTTTTGTCATAATAGTGTCAACCTTATTGGTCGTGTGTTATTTTTGGAAGTAATCAATTTATTTATTAAACGTTTAAGCATCACCTTTTGAGTGTTTAGCTTTGATTCATCTCTAACCACTCATCAAGCGTCAAAGCAAGCTGGCTCTGCCATGTTGGCATTGATAAACCAAATGCAGACTCAATTTTATCGAGACTCAAGCGCGAGTTTAGAGGGCGCGCTGCAGGTGTTGGGTACTCTGAAGACTCTATTTGACCCAGTCCCTCTTCTTTTAATGCTAACTCTATCCCTTTTGAGCGAGCACCCTCAAATATCGTCTTAGCGAAACCATACCAACTGGTATAACCACTAGGAGCTAAGTGATAAACACCACTTAGCTCTTGCGCCTTATTAGATACTAATATTCTTTGTATACACAGTAAAGTGACTGTCGCAATCAAGCGAGCAGGTGTCGGTGCCCCTATTTGATCATTAACAATATTGAGTCCCTCACGCTCTTGACCCAACCTCAACATACTCCGCAAAAAGTTATTACCACGTGCGGCATACACCCAACTGGTTCTAAAAATTAGAAACTTCGTTGCGGTTCTTTCAATGGCTAAGTCACCCTCAAGCTTAGACTGACCATATAGATTTTGAGGACTGGTTGAATCGTCTTCACGCCAAGGCGTCTCTCCATTACCAGGATAAACGTAATCAGAAGAGTAATGAACCAATAGAGCATCATGTGCAACACTTAACTTAGCTAGGGTCTGCGGTAAATCTCGATTTAAAGCAAGTGCATTGCGCTCATCTGTTTCTGCTTTATCAACAGCGGTATACGCAGCGGCATTCACAATAATATCTGGTGCCATTGCATCAATATGATTATAGACTGCCTCAGAGTCTGAGAAATCTACATCTCCACGACTGACTGTGATAATGCTCCCTAAAGACTGAAGTTGGCGATGTAACTCAAACCCAACCTGTCCCGTGTGAGCAAGTAGTACTATTTTTTTAGTCATCATTATTTCGCCAATTTTTTATTAATATCTTGGTAAGATCCATCCTGGATAGACTGCCACCAAGTGGGATTATCCAAATACCACTGCACT
>TARA_R110002020_G_scaffold468217_1_pt1 | contig 12763 bp, 10 predicted proteins | sample TARA_R110002020 | Tara Oceans TARA_R110002020 (sample SAMEA4396489) | marine metagenome | biome: Westerlies Biome; feature: [MES] marine water layer (ENVO:01000295) within the mesopelagic zone...; material: water (ENVO:00002006), including particulate matter (ENVO:01000060) such...
CCGGATTCGATTCCCTGAATTGCCTCTTTGGTGCTGATTGCCCATCGCTGACCGGTATTGTTTACTCCCCCGATCTTCAGGATCTGGATAGAATCCTTGCTTTTTTTGTCCTTTTCGATAAAATGGACGGTTAATTTTCTCATGCGGCTCTACTTCTCTAATACTGCAAATATGTGAAATAATGGGCACACATTTGAATAAGAATCTTTAGTCAGTTGCTATTTACGGGCTTAGAATTTCCAGGGTTTTTATACCCAAATTAAGCCCTATTAAATTGATGTGTTTATCGGAGGTTGCTGTCCCTAGAATTTAAAGTTTCAAATCCTCCAGTTTCCGGTTGATCTCGGCGATACCCAATCCGATCTGTTGCAGGGTTAGGGTTTCGGTTGGCAATTCCCGTATCATGGAGTATTCAAACTTCCAGATCTCCCTAACTTCTTCTGCCCGTATCCGGAAGGGTTCATAAAGTGGATTGATAGATCGTAAAACAAAACTCCTTTCCTCCTCCAGAAAACTGACCATCTTGAAACTGATCCCCTCATTTTCTGTCACTACCACGCAGGGAGTTTCCTTGCTGAATTTCCAGTCCATCAGATAGGAGCCGATGATGTAGGATCCCCCCGGTACCGGAAGCATACTGTCACCCTCTGTCTGAAACATTCTGTACTTTTTATCCTTGGGTAAATTGGGTAACTGGAACACCGGAAGGGTACTGATAAACTCCGGGTCCCCATATCCTCCCAGGTATCCTGCCTTTGCCTTGATCGGTACCAGCTCTATGTTTTCCTCGTTGTTTCCGGTTACGGTGGTTGCCAATATCCTTACTTTGGATCCACTCAGAAAAACGTCGTTTCCAGCCTCCAGGTCACGGATTTTCAGTTCACTGAGCTTGGAGAGATCTATCCTCAGTAGGGTATCTACACTCATCCGGAAGAAATCAGCGCAGAGCAGCAGGTCATCGATAGGAGGTGATTTACTTCGCCCGTTTTCATGTGCATTCAGTTTTGCACGGGTTACACCCAGCTTTTCAGCGAGCTCATCCTGACTGAATTTCTTCCTCTTTCTAAGGAATCTAAGATTGTTTGCCCAAAAATATTTTTGACTTCTCATTTTTATTCGATACAATTAATGGCGATACAATGTTACTAATTGTATCAAAAATACTATAATTTCTGAGAAATGGAAAGGCATATTGTGCATATGGATCTGGATACCTTCTTTGTATCCGTGGAGCGGTTGAAAAACAGTGCCCTGAAGAATAAACCCGTCATCATCGGAGGAAGCTCAGACAGGGGAGTGGTCTCCTCCTGCAGCTATGAGGCTCGTACTTTCGGGGTGCATTCGGCCATGCCTATGCGCTTGGCAAAAAGACTCTGCCCCAATGCGTTTTACATCAAAGGGGATTACGACGGCTACACCCACTACTCCCGGTTGGTCACTGAGGTAATCCAGGATCAGGTGCCTCTGATGGAGAAAGCCTCCATCGATGAGTTTTACCTGGACCTGACCGGGATGGACCGCTTTTTCGGCTGTGGCAAGTTTACTGCCGAGCTTAAAAACAAAATATACAATGAATCCGGGCTGCCCATTTCCTATGCATTGGCGGTAAACAAACTGGTGTCCAAAGTGGCAACCCATGATGCCAAGCCCAACGGGCAGATGACCGTTCCTTTTGGGAAGGAAAAACCTTATTTGGCTCCGCTCCCTATCCGCAGGATGCCTGGAGTGGGGGAGAAAACCTCGGTGCTGCTGGAGCGCATGGGGGTGGAGAATATCAAACTGCTTTCGGAGATACCGCTTCGTATGATGCAGAATCTATTGGGGAAATCAGGCATTGATCTGTCCAGAAAGGCCAACGGGATTGATGAATCCCCGGTCATCCCCTACACCGAGCAAAAAAGCATCGGGACGGAGACGACCTTTGAATCTGATACGATTGATATGCAGTTTCTGCATGCACAGCTGGTGCGCATGACAGAAAAAGTCGCTTTTGAAATGAGACAGAAGCAGAAACTTTGTGGGTGTATTACTGTGAAACTTCGTTATTCCAACTTTGATACGGTAAGCAGGCAGTGTATGATTGCTTACAACAGTTCCGATGAAGTACTGCTTCAGCGGGCAAAGGAACTATTTACCAGGCTTTACGACCGGAGGATGCTGGTAAGGCTGGTAGGGGTCAAACTGAGCCATCTGGTGCAGGGAAGCCAGCAGATCGACCTGTTTGAGCATACCGAGGAGGAAGTAAGCCTGTACCAGGCCATAGACTGGATCAAGAACCGCTATGGGGCACAGAGCATAACCCGGGCAATCACATTAAGCAGTATCTGATATGTTCCTGAATTGTAAAACCTGGTTCAGTTACCGTTACGGTACTTTCACGACCAAAGAACTGGTGGATACCGCTTCGGAAATTGGATTGTCCTCACTGGGATTGACCAATATCAACAGTACAGCGGATCTCTGGGATTTCGTGGATTTCTGCAGGAATAAGAACATCAAGCCCATTGCGGGTGCGGAGATCAGAAACGGGGATGAACTCTGTTACCTGCTCCTCGCAAAAAGTGATGCTGGTTTGCTTGAAATCAACCGCTTCCTTTCCATGCATCTGCAGGAGGAACTTCCATTTCCCGAAAGACCGGACTGCTTTTCAGAGGTATTTGTAATTTATCCTGTGGGAAAATACGCAGCAGGAGAGCTGAAGAACCATGAGTTCATCGGCGTATTGGCAGGAGAGCTGAACCGTCTTAAAAAGCAGGAACTCCAGGCATTTCCCAAAAAGTGGCTGATCCGCCACCCGGTGACGGTCCAGAATAAAACCTACTTCAATGTACACCGGCTGCTACGTGCAATCGGCAAAAACACCCTGATCACCAAACTGGGAGCAACTGACTTTGCATCCCCGGATGAAATGTTTATGCCAGAGGCAGAGCTGATGGCTGCATTCCGGAATCATCCGGTCATGATTACCAATACGCTCCAGTTGATTGATCGGTGCAACATCCAAACGGAATTGCATACTGACAAGAACAAACGGTGTTTTTCAGCCTCTCCGGAGGACGACAGGATTTTGCTGGAAAAGCTGGCCATGGAAGGGTTGGACTACCGCTATGGAAACAATCCTGTCGCCAAACAGCGGGTGGTCAAGGAGCTCAAAATCATCAACGAGCTGAACTTTAATGCCTATTTTCTGATCGTATGGGATGTGATCCGCTATGCCCAGAACAGGGGGTTTTACCATGTGGGCAGGGGGAGTGGAGCCAATTCCATTGTTGCCTATTGCCTGAAAATCACGGATGTGGATCCCATCAAACTGGATCTGTACTTTGAACGCTTTTTGAATCCCCACCGGACTTCCCCACCGGACTTTGACATTGATTTTTCATGGAAAGACCGGGACGAGGTGATTGATTACATCTTCAAGCGCTACGGCAAAGACCATGTTTCGCTGCTGGGCATGTACAGCACCTTCCAGCGCAGGGCTGTGATCCGGGAACTGGGGAAAGTGTTTGGTCTGCCCAAGGAGGAAATCGACCAGTTGGTCAGGGGTAAGGACCAGCCTATGAATGAGGATAAAATCCAGCGTACTATTCTCAAGTACGGGAAGTTGCTGGAGAATTTCCCAAACCACCACAGCATCCATCCCGGGGGCATGCTGATTTCAGAAAAACCGATCTATCAATACACCGTCAATGAAATGCCTCCCAAGGGATTTTGCACCGCACAGGTGGATATGTTTTTGGCTGAAAAGATCGGTCTTTTTAAACTGGATATCCTCAGCCAGCGCGGCTTGGGTCATATCAAGGAAGCAATCCGGCTGGTGAAGAAGAATAGGGGAATTGATATCGATATCCACCGGGTGGAGCAGTTTATGGCGGATCCCAAGGTGGCAAACCAGATCAAACAGGCAGATACCATTGGATGCTTTTACATAGAAAGCCCGGCCATGCGCCAGCTTCTTACCAAGCTCAAGTGTGAGGATTACCTTACGCTAGTGGCGGCCAGTTCTATTATCCGTCCGGGTGTGTCTCAATCTGGTATGATGAAGCAGTACATCGAGCGCTTCCATGATCCCAAGAAGATTGTTTACCTGCATCCCAAGATGAAGGAGCTGCTGGAAGAAACCTATGGGGTGATGGTGTATCAGGAGGATGTGATCAAGGTCGCCCACCATTTTGGGGGAATGGATATGGGAGAGGCGGATATACTCCGTCGCGCCATGTCCGGTAAATATAGGGGACATGATAAATTTATACAGATCCGGGAAAAGTTCTTTGCCAACTGCAGGGAACTGGGTTATGAGGAAGTGGTAACCGCTGAGGTGTGGAGGCAGATCGAATCCTTTGGCGGCTATTCCTTTTCCAAGGCGCATTCTGCTTCCTTTGCTGTGGAAAGCTACCAAAGCCTGTACTTGAAGACCTATTACCCTAAGGAGTTTATGGTGGCGGTCATCAACAATTTCGGGGGCTTTTACAGCACGGAGTTTTATTTCCATGAGCTGAAACGGACGGGGGCAACCGTGCATCCGCCCTGTGTGAACAGCAGTGATTACCTGACCAATATTTCAGGGGATGAGGTATATGTGGGAATGATCCACATAGAGCAGCTGGAGAAATCACTCTGCGAGCGGATCCTGATGGAGCGGGAACGGTCAGGTCCATACCTGGGGCTGCATGATTTTATCGAGCGTACCCATGCAGGGCCTGAGATGTTGAATATCCTGATCAGTGTTGGGGCATTTGGGTTTACAGGACTGGGGAAAAAGAAACTGCTTTGGCAGGCCAATTTTCTGCAGAAAAGACAGACGGAGCCAATGGATGCTCCCGCCCTGTTTAGGGAAGCGCCAATGGAGTTTGTGCTTCCTGATTTCCCGGACTATCCTTTAGAGGATGCCATAGATGAGATTAACGTGCTGGGTTTTGCGCTGACCGATATGTTCAGGCTGTGTGCAGATGATGGCAGGGGTACGGTAATGGCGGGTGAGATCGGTGGTCTTCTCGGCAAGACAGTAGAGATCCTGGGGCAATTGGTAACTACCAAGGATGTCAGGACAGTAAACAGGGAACACATGGCCTTTGGGACATTTCTGGATCCCAAGGGGGATTGGCTGGACACGGTGCATTTTCCAAATACGATGAAGCGTTTTCCTTTTCAAGGGAAGGGATTTTATAGGCTAAAAGGAAGGGTGGTGCAGGAGTTTGGGGTGTATGCCTTGGAAGTGAATTTCATGAAAAAGATAGGGCTGAAGGATAAGAAGGCGCCGCTTTGAAAGAAGGTAGAAGTATAAGATTAGTTAGTGCTGACTTTCTCGATCTGTGGCATTAAATTCCCTCTAGGAAACAGTTTCCAGAAAATCCTATCACAACTTTCATCCAGGAGATTGACTCTAGGTGTCTAGAAGACTCTTGTCGGTATTTGCACGGGTATTGTATCCTGATAGGCAGAAACTAATCCATCCAAATTATGACCTATGCTAATTCAATTCCTGGAATCCAGTCTCTTGGAAAATTTGTGCAATTAATTTCCGGTCCTTCAGGCTTTCTGACCGTCAGATACAAAAGCGTGGTGGGTTCTGCTTACGCCGAGGAGGATGGGGCAGGATTTCCTTCCAAAGATTTTCCCTTGCCGGATAAGGAGGAAGTAAACCCTAACCCGGAGATTCCAGAGGAGGAAGAGTATCTACCCGATGAAGAAGAAGTGCCAGTTGAAGAACCTCAAAAAGAAATTGAAGATCCTTCTTTTCCTGGCAAAGGGGATGACCTTCCTCCCATTGAAGAGGAAGAATTTCCGAAAACAGATCCTGTTTGATTAGTTTCGCGGGAGATACTTGTAAATTAGCTTATCAACAGATTGCCAGATATTCCATAGTATATAAAACCATTTTGTATTAAAACCCTCCTTAATATCAACATTATGAATAATGGCTCAGATAAAACAAATTCTAGGGAAGACGATGTAGTGGCAAAAGTAATTATCCATATGCCTACCGATCCTGAAGTAAACTTTGAATGTCCTTTGATGTTCAAACTGCCAGAAGTAGGGCAGGTACTTGACCTGGTATACGAGGAGTTTATAACAGACCAGGATGAATGGGAGAGAGCTTTTAGCGCCCTAAATAATGATGTGATGGTAATCGACAGAATAGAAGGCGATCATGTCTATCTTAGGGAGGGTAATCCTGATGAAATAGAATCCGAATAACCGGAATTCTCTCCACTGCTTCTCCGGATTTCCAGCAAAATACAAGATTGTAATTTATAGGATTACTACAACTACATTTTAGAATTAGGTCTATTTTATCTGCTTATAATTGTTTATTACTAGTTAGATAAACTATCTATTCCACCAAGGATCACGAGAATATAGCATTGCGTGAAACATGCCAATGTTTTAAGCCTGATCCATACTTACCTGTGCGGAGTGTTTTAATTACTTTAAGTTAACTCCATGCTAATTTTCACGTACATTATTTGAAATTTATATAACCTATACAGACAACATGAGAGAATTGATTAAAGAAGCTATTGCTGACCTCAGAAAAGGTGATGGCTTTATCTATGTAACAGCAGAAGGGAATAACATTGATTTACAAGAAGCTGCCTCCAAAGGAATAGCAGTTACCCCTGTGAATCCTAAGAAAGAAGTAATTAAGAAATTGGATGCCGCTGGACTTCATCTGAATGATACTAAATTTCTAAATGAATTGAATGAATTGATCTCTCTGATTTCCGGTGGGGCAGTTCCCGCTAAAGCAAGTAAGAGAAGATCATTCAGCGATTCGGAGAAAAGTAAAATCGTAGAAGAGTGGGCTAAAGTTGAAGCCACCGGCAATAAAACCAAAGCAGCATTTGCAAAAGAAATCGGTGTAGGTTACCAGACGTTTATTAATTGGTTGAGAGATTAATGTCTTGACTTATTTTCGGAAAATATTTGTATTTAACTACGCAGCTCCCAGTTAGGAAGAAACTAGCTGGGGGTTTTCTTTTAAGGCTAACTATTCGTTTTATAGGTATAGAGGTACTTCAACAACTTTAATAGAACTGATGTGATAGCGTATCTATCTCCAAGGGACAACGTATCAGTGACTCGCCTTTTCCCGCTATCTATTACTTAACTAATCCGTCTTTAACAAAGTTGTACTTCAAGCTTGCTTTATTTTGTCTTCCTTGATTTGCCTGCACCATACTGGGATTTGAATACATTACTTAGACTTCCTTACATGAATTTTGTCTCAACATTTAAAAATGGATTTATATTTTAAGAAATGTGGGACAGTTAACTGTTGAGCTGTCCCACCAATTTTTCAAGAATATCTTCATTAATCTTAATTCCTGCAGTTTGTAGTTGAGTCCTAACTCTTTCTATGGTATAGTCTTGCTCTTTCAACTCAAGATTGGACTGTAGGCCTCGTTGGATTTTTAAATACCATACAGAATTGTTGTCAATTTCTGCTCCCACACTCCGAAGTCTGTATCCATTATGGTTGTCATGCGAGGTTACAGAATCATCAAGCCTTATATAGGAATTGTTAAAACCTTTAAAAGTACCCAGATTCAAATCCTGAACATTCATCGTGATAAGTTCATCTCGGCCGATGGCAGTAATCCAATCCGCGGAGAATGGAGCCTGTACCTGTAGAAAGTTTTGATTGTCATCCCGGACACTGGCATATATTTTATGCTCGATACAACTACTTGTCGGCGAAATTGAGATTAAATTTTCAGCTTCTCTACTGAATTCCCAAAGAAACGGAGAGCCATCTTGTGGGTCAACGTTTAATGCAGAATATAGCCAGTTACAGGTCACCCGGAGCTTTCCCAATCCGGTAAGAGAGTATAATTCTGCCTGCATAAAGGGCCCGTTCAAGGTGTTGTACATTAAGGATTGTTCGGAGGCAAAAGGATTTTTCATGAGTTTCGTTAGAGGTTCCATAAGTTTTATTAAGGTGCTACCTTGGAGGCGAATGCCGTTGATTCGGTTTTGACATTGTTCCAGCAGATTATAGCCGTTTCTATATCCAAAGCTTCAATGAAAGGAATCGTTACATTGATTTCTTTTGAAACTGTATTGGCCAAATCATTTGAAATAGCTGACCAACTACCTGTAACATTACCAGCTGCAGTTTCCAGTGCGTCAATGATATCACCGAGGGGAGCCCAAAAATCTCCGAGTTTCTCCTTGTTTAGCGCTATTTCTGCATCAACAACTTGATTTTTATTAAGGAAACTCCTCAGATTGGCAGCGGTTACTTCCGTACTGGCAAGGATCGGAGAGGTATTTTCCTGCAAATCCCGAAGGCTATCTTCCACCAGTTTTTTCACATCATCAGGTACAGTCGGTCCGGATATCTTACTGACGGCTGCATTCAAGATCAGGAAATTATTGAGGGCAGTTTCGCAATAGACCGAAATAGTTTTGGATAAGCTTATAAGCCCTGGAAATGTATCTGAATTCCAAAGTTTGCTGGCTTCCAGCAGTGCTGGATAGCCAGGCAAATCCTGGGAAATGATTGCGGAAATTCTTTCTGCACCTAGTACCGAACCTACCCTATTATTAATAGTTGCCCATTGGGAGGAGGGAATGGTAAATATACTTTTAACACCTTCGTTCGCTAATATAGACATGAGATCAGACAGCTGGGTGAAGTTTCGCAAAGCCTAGCGTGGTAGCCCCGATCGCAGTCCCCTCCATGTACATGGTGATCTTACTCACCTTGGAAAGATCCAAATCGGAATTGTTTGATCTAAGCGATATTTTCCATTCACTGAATGGTGTTGGCCTGAAATAGGCGTATGAAACCTCATGGTCCACGGCCCCGTCAATCTGTACCAATCCAAAGGTCCCGTTTTCAAATGCCCAATCCGAATTTTTACTGTCATTGGATACTTTATACTCAAATGTTCTGGTGAGGGGTTTTGAATTAAATTGATAATCCAGAGCCTCATATCTGTCCAGATAATTTCCGCTGTTAGTTACTGTCACGTACACAGAGGTCTTTTTGCCCAGAAACTGAATTCCTTCTATCCAGATTCGCAAGTCGTCTAACCGGATTCTATCCAGTCCCATAAACTCATCTTCGCCTAAGGGGATTACCCAATTGGTTTCTAAATTTTCCTTAAGCTCATCTAAATTGGCCTCATCCTCGATCACAAATGTCATGTTTTTCATGAGTTGAGGGGGAGGATTAAATCTTTTCAATGCTGTGGCTTCATCCATCGCCAATGCAGTAATGTCCTCAATCCCGGAGTTTAGATCTGAAACCGGATCAATAATTTTGGGATTGATGGAAGATGAGTTCAAAGCCCAGTAAAAAAAAGATGCCTGGTATGATTTCAAGGCAGAAAAAAGTGAGCTTTTACTGTCTACATATTTTTGGTATAGCAGCTGCATCATATTCAGATTTGTTTTTCCACCTACTTCAAGCTGCTCTACTAGATTCTTAAGGTTCTTCTCTTTTTCCTGGGCATAATGAAGCTGAAAAATCAGGGAAGCCACTTCCTGACCAGTTCTGATCAAAGCAAGCTGTACAGCTGAAAGAGATTGTCCATACACCACAAGAATATCCATTGCTTCTTTGTAATCCTGAGAATATTCAATTTCCAATTCAATCGGATTGGCCATGATTATATCGGTTTGGATTTTATAAACAGCCCAACCGTCTGCCGCGCTTAAATCAGCACCGTCGGTAGTGTCTTTCATCTCCTGGATGATTTTAGTTTTGCTTTGGGCACTACCAATATTGTCTGCTACATCTTTGACAGACTTGGCCAATTCAAATACCTTTTTCAATACCTCAACCAGTTTTTTTAGCTTTTCCATTGTTTTGGATAGGTCTGTTGCCATTTTTGCAACTTCCGCGCCCGTTTTGGCTGCATTTGCCACGGCTTCCGCCCCTTTTATAGCACCTGCCGCAGCCGCCGGAGCAGCTGCTTCATTTCCTACAGCCATGGATGCGATGGCAGTACCAAATGTGACTACGGCCTTAACCAAGTCCAAAATTCCTTCTAATATTACCTTACGCTGGTATGCTGGAATGCCAACTTCCCGGAAATCAATGGCCACCATTGCTACTGCAGTTTGCTGGGCGTAAAAGTTTTGAAGAGCCTTTTGGGAAGCTTTTTCAGCATTGTTATAGTTTTCATTAGCCTGCTCCAATAAAGCTTTGATATAAGTGATTTCACTCTCTGTATTAGAGACCATCGTTTTGGCCATTGCTATATTCTGCTCGGTAAGTACCTCCTGTGTGCTTAACAGCCTGTAATCATTTTCATATTTTTCAGCACTTTCAGCAAATGCCCCTGCCAACTTGGTATAGACAGCCGAGGTGAGATAGGGTACGAATTGCGCCCCGTTTTTTTGGGAGTTAAGTTGCGAATTTAATAACGTGGCCAAACTCGTGCTTCTATAAAAAAGAGCGTTTAGTTCTGGGCTTTGCGCAGCCCAGCCTTTAACCCAAAGGAATAATGCAACTGCCAGCTCGGGGTTTTGATCATAGAGTAAAGAGCCAAATATGAAGGAGTTGTTGAGGTATAGCTCCATATCATAAGGTGGATTGAAGGCAATCCCATTTTCTAAGCTAAGTGTATCTAGAGAAGCCACTTTGTTTTTGGCCTTTATCAAAATACCCGGAGAAATAGTGTCTTGTCCGATTAAAAAAAGCTGAGGAGGAGAAGTAGGGGAGAAAGCCGCTTTGGCAGTAAGTATTCCCTGGATTTCATTGCCGAAAAGTATAAGTTTGGCGGTACTGTCCTTCTGATAGTCCAGAATGATGGTTGCTCCTTCACCCATAATGATTAGTCGGGCATAAATAAGTAACCCTTGTGATTGAAGTGCCCAATTTATGCCTGAAGGAATCATCAACACATCCGCATACACTGTTATCAGAATGGGAGAAATTCCTTTCTCTGAAATTTCATTTTTGATATCAGAAAGATTTAAGGCCATTCCACGGAAAATACTGGCATTTGCTTCTATTACGCTACAGCTTGCGTCGGGTATATTTCCTTTTTTTTCCAGATTGTCATAGTAGGATGCCCAGTCCACACCTGGTGCGGACTGAGCATTTTTCATTAATGAAGGGCTCATGTTTAAGCTGCTTTCTGAGATACAGTTACATAGGCATTCACCCGGTACGCCTGAGCTTCCTCTCCAACTGCTGTCCATGCTTTGATGGCTGATTCTACTCCAAGATCCATTATAATAGGAAGGGCTTCTGCGATGTTGGTTTCAATCAATTTGGAGATATTTCCCAAGTCGTCAGAAATTGCTGCCCAAACACCCTGAATTTTTTGGATCACAGGCAATGCAGCAGAAATAGAATTGATATTACCTGAAAGTCCCATTTGTGTAGTGTGCAAAGAGGCCATTAAGTTGGCATCGGCTTGCTTCTCTTCATTGAGCTCTTTGATTTTTGCTCTGGCAGCATGAGCTCTGTCTAGTGCATCAGTTGCTCTCTTTCCATAAACCCCTGCTACTACTGCAGCCGCAATAGTTCCAAAGGGCCAAACCCAAGCATAAGTAGGTGAGGTAGCAGCCACCACCACATCATGCTCGTATTCTTTATTGGCCGCATCCAAGATAGTCTGCTGGTCAGCTAGCTCTTTGGTTAATCGCTGGACTTCTACACTTTTTTCGCCATATTCAGTATCATATTTTTTAAATAACCCTGATTTGCCATCTGGACCTACCAAGATATCCTTATCTGCCTGTGTTTGATCAGCAAAAGTTTTTATTTTAGTAGCCACAGCTTCTGCCTTTGATTGATAGCCAGAGGCACTTTTAGCCAAGGTGTCAAGTATAGCTTTTAGCTTGTCCTTTGCACTCTGGTCATTAGGATTATCAACTAGTTTTTGGGCAAGTGGAAGAATTGGTGCGTAGTAGGTTGGTGCCTGCTGTGCATAGGATACCACATCTGAGGCCAATGAAACACTGGCCGGGAACGTGTCATCATTCCATGTGGTGACATGATCAAAAATCCCCTTATATGCATTAATCAGGGGTGTGAACGGCGACATGTCCCCAGGTGCGCCGCTTCCAAGGAAAGCTTTAAAGTCGGCTTCTGTATGAGGCATGATTTCTTTGCTCTGGGCAGCAATCACGTAGGTTTGGATTGCATACCATTCTGCTGCCGAGAGTGCGAATCCAGGACCTCCGGATTCGGATGGAGTGGCAATAGCGCCTGGTCCGATGTTGATTTTTTTGAGTACTGCTGTCATAGTGATATTGTTTAAAAATGAATAAAAGAGAATTACTGGTTACTTGACAAAGAAATAGGCGTGCTCAGCCTTAGTCTAAAGAATTTCATTTAGCGGAAGTCTTTCGTTTAAAAAAGAGATTTTGAATTTCAACCGCTTTCTGTTGACAATACAAAGTTTCGGGATTTAAAGGAAAAATCAATACCCTATACAGGGTATTTTTTGCCTAATAATCAGATAGTTATGTCACTATTTTTGAAAAATTATTACTTTTCCAATCCGACAATCGAATGTTTCAAAATCAAAAACAGCAAAAATAAGGTCTTTCAAACAGGTATTTAAAAGTAGTTAATTGGGGATTGCCCATTTTCTGATTATTTTACACAAGGAAGCTTTTGCTATGGCTTGCATTCGATATTTTGGAAAATCTTTATAAGTGCGCTCACCGTGGAGAGTCACCGCAGAAATCTGCTTCAGAAGTTCAAAGTAACCAACTCCGCTTCTCAGATCCACCGAGCGACAGATGAATTAATCCTTGATCAAATCTTATCGCACGGAAAAGCAGGCGCTGC
>TARA_R110002020_G_scaffold475452_2_pt1 | contig 12762 bp, 15 predicted proteins | sample TARA_R110002020 | Tara Oceans TARA_R110002020 (sample SAMEA4396489) | marine metagenome | biome: Westerlies Biome; feature: [MES] marine water layer (ENVO:01000295) within the mesopelagic zone...; material: water (ENVO:00002006), including particulate matter (ENVO:01000060) such...
ATCCGCAGTCAAACAGCCGATGTAGTGGCCATAGTGCGGTGTGCTCAATTTTGATTTGCCGCGTCCCGATCCATCCACAGCCTGGATCAGCACTTGCGCCTCTTCGGTTTGCAGCCAGCTTTTTACTTTCTCGTATCCAGCAACGGCTTTACCCGCCTTCCGCTGCATCGAGATCAGGTCCACCACACGGCGGGCCAACTGCCCTTCAACTTCATCCACCAGATTTTCCGGCGTCTTCACCGGCTGCTTCGCGGTACGCGAAAACAGCCCTTTTTTCTGTACAGTCTCCAATGCGGCGCGGTCTGCACTCACCCACATACCGCGGCCGGGCAATTTGCCCATCACATCCGCCACGACTTGGCCGTCAGGTCCGACAACAAAGCGGACCATCTTATATTTAGGCTGTACTTCGCCCGTTGCAAGGCACTTACGCTCTGCGCCGCTTTCACGATCCTTGGATGCGCCACCGCGTCCCATACCGGTTCCCCCGAGACCTGCGATCAGGCCTCGGCCTCCTCATCTGCGTCCGCTTCATCAGCGTCGAGTTCAGTTGGATCGACCCAGCCCAGCAAAACGCGAGCAGTCATGATCAGGCTTTGCGCCTCTTCCAACGTCATCTCGAAGGGCTCAAGCGTACCTTCGTCTTTCACACGCTCGCCATTCACTGTGGTCCAGCCGCCGGCCAGCTCCCAATCCGCGCAAGTCGCGAAATCTTCCAGCGTTTTCACGTCGTCCTTGGCCAGCGCCTCGATCATTTGCGGGGTCAGACCTTCGAATTCGATCAGGCTGTCCTCGACGCCCAGCGCGCGGGCTGCGTCCAACGCCGCCTTGTTCTGCGCTTCCAGAACATCACGGGCGCGGGCCTGCAATTCACCGGCGGTGTCTTCGTCAACACCGTCGATTACCAGCAACTCGTCCAGCTCGACATAAGCGACCTCTTCGAGGCTGGTGAATCCTTCGGACACCAGCAGCTGCGCAAAGAATTCGTCCAGATCAAGGTTGTCCATGAACAGCTTCGTGCGCAATTCAAACTCGGCCTGACGGCGTTCGCTTTCCTGCTCTTCGGTCATGATGTCGATGTCAAGACCGGTCAACTGGCTGGCCAGACGCACGTTCTGACCACGGCGACCAATCGCAAGGCTCAGCTGCTCTTCGGGCACCACCACTTCGATCTTGCCCGCTTCTTCATCCAGAACAACCTTGGACACTTCCGCAGGCTGGAGCGCGTTCACGAGGAATGTCGGCATGTCCTCGTTCCACGGGATGATGTCGATTTTCTCGCCCTGAAGCTCGTTCACGACAGCCTGAACACGCGATCCGCGCATACCAACGCAAGCACCGACAGGGTCGATGGAGTTATCATACGAAATCACAGCGATCTTCGCGCGCGAACCGGGGTCGCGGGCAACGGCCTTGATCTCGATAATGCCGTCATAGATTTCGGGCACTTCCATCTTGAACAATTCGGCCATGAATTGCGGGTCGGTACGGCTCAGGAAAATTTGCGGGCCGCGCTGCTCGCGGCGGACTTCCTTGATATAGACACGAATACGGTCGTTCGGGCGGTATGATTCGCGGCCAATCTTCTCGTTGCGGCGCAGAATCGCTTCGCCAGCACCCACATCCACGATGACGTTGCCGTATTCTTCACGCTTGACCAGACCGTTGATGATCGTGCCCGCGCGGTCCTTGAATTCCTCATACTGACGATCCCGCTCGGCTTCACGGACCTTTTGCAGAATCACCTGCTTGGCCGATTGCGCCGCGATGCGGCCCATCTCGACGGGGGGCACTTCTTCGGAGAACTCCTGACCGATCTGGGGATCGGCCATGTACTGCTTGGCCTGCTGGACGGTGAATTCGGCCTGATAATTCTCCAGCTCGTCATCCGCAACAACGGTACGCACACGGGTGAAGGTTGCGCGACCGGTCTTGCGGTCGATCGCCACGCGGATATCCATTTCCGCGCCGTAGCGGGACTTGGCCGCGCGGGCCAACGACTCTTCCATCGCTTCAATCACCAGACCGGGGTCGATCATCTTTTCGCGGGCGACAGCTTCGGCAGTTTGCAAAAGCTCAAGCTGGTTTGCGGATGTAATGGCCATTAGTCTTCTCCCTCGTCAGACATATGCGTCTGCACTTCATCAAATTGGGTCTCATCAATTGCGCCGGTCGCTTTGCGCTGGCGTAACATTTCTTTGATCAGCTCGTCCGTCAGCACCAGCTTGGCGTCTGTCAGCCATTCGAATTTCAGGCCAACAGTGCCTTCCTCGATGTTGATCAACACTTCATCGTCCTCGACGCCCGCCAACTCGCCCTTGAAGCGGCGGCGGCCGTCGATCAGATCATCCGTCTCCAGCTTGGCTTCATAGCCCTCGAACATCGCAAAATCCTTGAGGCGCGTCAGCGGGCGGTCGATGCCGGGGCTGGACACCTCAAGCGCATATTCCTCGACAATCGGATCCTCTACGTCCAGCACCGCGCCAACGGCCGTGCTGATCTGGGCCAGATCATCGACCTCAATGCCGCCTTCGGGCCTGTCCGCCATGATCTGCAAGATGGCGTTCTTGCCCGACATCAGGCGCACACGCACCAGCTCGAACCCCATGTCTTCAATGACTGGAGTGATGATCTCGGCCAGACGCCGGTCCATTGCTGCTTTTGCTATCAGATCGTTGTTCATAAGTTCACTTGCCTTCAGGCACAAAAAAACGGGCGCGCGGCCCGTGTATCAGGTTCGGTGGGCGCTTGGTTTGGACCCGAGCACCGCGCTGTTGAAAAAGCATATACGCCTCAAGCAGGAGAACATCAAGCCCCCCACCAACGCTGGGCAGCCCGCAGGTCATCCAGCACGCCACGCCCCGACACGGCGGGCATCGAAATTCGGTTCGAGACGGCCTGCCCACGCGACACGAGAATATCGTCAAACCCGCTGAGCAGGCCCGCATCCACAACGTCGGCACCGTCCACCAGATATTCAGCCATCGCCTGTACACGCACAGCCTCGGAAGGAATCGAGACCAGCTCGACCTTGTCAAACCACCCCGCCTGCCCGTCTTTCCAATGGCCCTCAACCCGCTGCGCCAACAGCTGCCGCCCCGGCGTGAAACGCTCCACGCCGTAGAGACCCGTGCCAATCCCATTCTCCGGCACATGTGCGGGACGGATCACAAAATCAGCGCGGCTGAGGGTAAAGGGCAAGGCCGGATCGCCCTTCCGCATCGTGATCTGCACGCGATCCCTTGCCAGCGCGCGTACGTCGCCGAGGCCCTTAAGGCTGTGCACGACATCCGCCGCCGTAAAGGGGCTACCGTCATGAAATGAAACACCATGACGAAGATCAAACGTCCAGACCGTAGCATCCTTGCCGCTTGTCCAACCGGTTGCAAGCTCCCCGCGCAGCGTGCCGTCGGCGGCAATCTCCGTCAGGGTTTCGAACACCAGTCCTTGGCGTGCGACCTGCATGAACAGCCCGTCGCCCTGGACCCAACTGTCACTGCGCGCCGCACCCGACAGCGCCAGACGCAGACTGCCGCCCCGCTGCGGCAGCGGCCCCGCGCTGACGCCCGCAGCCGCCAGCAACGCGGCGGCAGCACCGCTGGCAAACAGCGCACGGCGGTCAAGGGGCTTGCGGCTCATAGTGCTGCGATCCTGTCCATGGCGCGGACCAACTCGGCGCTGATCCCCGGCTCGCTCAATGCGTGGCCTGCATTACGGACCATTTTCAACTCGCCCTTGGGCCATGTCTTCGCGATCGCATAGGCGCTGGCGGGTGGGCAAATCATATCATAGCGCCCCTGCACAATCACACCTGGAATATGCGCTATGCGGTCCATCTGAGCGAGGATCTGGCCGTCATACTCCAGAAACCCGTTGTTGATGAAATAGTGATTCTCCAGCCGCGCAAAGGCCCGCGCATACTCGCCCGGCCCCTCTATCATTTGACCGGTGGAATAGATCGAGGCCAGCGCGTTTTCCCAGCCCGACCACGCGCGCGCAAATCGGGTTTGCAGCATCAGGTCGTCGGAGAAAAGGCGCTTGTGATAGGCCTTGATGTAATCCCTACGCTCGTCCTCGGGCACCAGCGCGGTGAACCTGTCCCAGACTTCAGGCCAGAACTTGCCGGCACCGCCACCGTAAAACCAGTCCAACTCGGCCTGCGTCATCAAAAACACGCCGCGCAGCACAATATTCCGCACCGCTGCCGGATGGGTCTGCGCATAAATCAGCGACAAAGTCGCCCCCCAGCTGCCGCCGAAAACCACCCATTGCGCAATACCCAGCGTCTCCCGAATCAGTTCGATGTCGGCGACCAAATGCCATGTCGTATTGTCCGTCACGCTGGCATAGGGGGTCGAGCGACCGCACCCGCGCTGGTCAAACAGGATCACGCGATACTTGGCAGGATCGAAGTAGCGCCGCATCGACGGGCTGCACCCGCCTCCGGGGCCGCCGTGCAACACAACAACAGGGATACCGTCAGGATTGCCGCATTGCTCGACATACACCTGATGCCCCTGCCCAACGGCCAGCATCCGCCGGTCGAACGGATCAACGGGCGGATAGAGGTGGTGGACTGCGTCCTTTTGATCGTGGGTCTTATCCATTACCAGCCTATATAGTACGAGAGCAGACATTGAATACGAGGAGCGCCAGAATGCAAGCGCATGAAACGACAGTTGATCCCGCCGAGGTCGCAAAATTCGAAGCGATGGCCGCCGAATGGTGGGACACGGAAGGCAAGTTCAAGCCGCTTCACATGCTCAACCCATGTAGGCTGGAATACATCACCAACCAGATTGCAGGCGAATTTGACCGCGACCTTACGGCGCCCGAGCCGTTCAAAGGGCTGCGTATCCTCGACATTGGCTGCGGTGGCGGACTGCTGGCCGAACCAATGGCGCGTCTGGGAGCCACGGTGGTAGGCGCAGATGCTGCCGCAGGAAATATCCCCGTGGCGCAGATCCATGCAGAGCAATCGGGTCTGGAAATCGACTACCGCCACACCACCGCCGAAGTGCTGGCCGAAGCAGGCGAGCAGTTCGATGTGGTGCTGAACATGGAAGTCGTCGAACACGTCGCCTCGCCCATCAGCTACCTTACCGCCTGCCGCAAGCTGCTGAAACCGGGCGGTTTGCATGTCTGCTCGACCCTGAACCGCAACGCCAAATCCTACGTTATGGCGATCATCGGGGCAGAACATGTGATGCGATGGTTGCCCAAGGGCACGCACGAGTGGTCCAAGTTCATCACGCCGGACGAGCTGTTCAAACTGCTGGAAGAGGCAGGGCTGGAGCCAGTAGACCGCAAGGGCTTCGTCTTTAATCCGCTTCTTTGGAGCTGGAGCCTGTCCGCCAAAGACCTGAGTGTGAACTACGTTACCGCCAGCCTCAAACCCGCAGCCTAGCCCAACTGGTTGCGCAATTCACGCAGGATCGGCAGCGCTGCGCGGGCCTTGTCCTCGCCCAACTGCTCGACAACCTGCGTGATCATGGGTGCAATCGCGCCAAGCGCTGCCTCACGCGCCTGGCGGCCAGCCGGACTGATGGCGACCATCTTGCGGCGCGCATCGTCCCAATCGGGGCGAACATGGATATAACCCGCCCACTCAAGCTTGGCCAAAGTGTTGGTCATCGCACCGCGTGTGACGTGAAACGTCTCGGCCAATTGCGCGGGCGACCGCTCCACTTCACGCCATGCAAGGTGGTTGAGCACCGAGAAATGTGAAATCTCCATGCCCTTGGGCAGTACCTTGCTTAGCCGGTTGCGCAGGATCTGGTCGGTACCCAGAATTTCGCTGAACAGCATGATCGCCAGCGTGTTCGAATCACCCGTCATTGCGGCAAACCAAAAGGGCGTTTGTGGCTGACGCTGGGGACTTTTCCCCGCGCGATGTCAATCTGGCTCAGGTCCAGATCACAGACGTAGACGCCCGCCTGCGTCCCCGCATCCAGCAAAACCTCGCCCCAGGGCGCGACCACCAGCGAATGACCGTAGGTGTCACGCGTTTTGTGTTGCGCGCTGGCGTGGGTGCCGGTCTGCGCGGGCGCAATCACAAAGCACCCCGTTTCGATCGCGCGGGCGCGCAGCAGCGTGTGCCAATGCGCCGCACCCGTGACCGGCGAGAACGCGGCAGGCACGGTGAGGATATCCGCACCCGCATCTGCCAACGCCTGAAACAACGCCGGAAAACGGACATCGTAGCAGATGGTCATGCCGACATTGCCAAAAGGGGTTCGCGCCAGCACGGCCTGATCGCCCGGACGGTAGCCCGCTGATTCCTGCCACGTTTCGGTGGGCGACACCTGCCCGTCGAACATATGGATCTTGTCATACTGCGCGGCAATCCCACCCTGCGGGTCAATCAGAAAAGAGCGGTTGGCAAACCGCCCGTCCGCATCATCCGTCTTCAGCCCCAGCGACCCGATCAGGAGCCAGACACCCAGCGCCGCCGTATCGGCACGCAAGGCGGCCAGCGTCGGGTCATCCTCCTCCGAATGCAGAACGCTGCGCTGGTGATCACGGCTGGTCGAGACGCAATTGCTGACCTCGGGCGTACATACAAATTGCGCGCCCTGTGCTGCCGCGTCGGCCAGCAGGCCACGCGTCACGTCCAGATTCGCCGCCGGATCATCGCTCACGTTCAGTTGGAGTAGGGCAACCTTCATCCCGCCAACAGCGCGTCAAGCTTGCCTGCGCGCTCCAACGCGTAGAGGTCGTCGTTTCCGCCAACATGCGTGTCGCCGATGAAAATCTGCGGGACAGTGCGCCCACCGTTCGCGCGCTTGATCATCTCGGGTTTGCGGTCGGGGTTGGACAACACATCCACTTCGGAAAAGCTCACGCCTTTCTCGTTCAGCAGGCGTTTGGTCGCATGGCAAAAGCCGCACAGCGGGGAGGTATAGATTTCAACAGTTTGCATGGCGCAGATCCTTTTCAACTTATGTTGGTTAAGGATTTAAGCGTCTTTTGCCGCTCTTGCTAGGGTGAGAACGCGCACTTCGCCGGATCCGGCGTCCAGACAGGCCTGGGTGCAGGCCATCAGTGTCGCGCCGGAGGTCATCACATCGTCGATCAACAGGACCGGCCTGCCTTTCAGCAAGGCACCGCGGCGCCGGTGGGGTTGGATCGCGTTCTCGAGCGTATCAAACCGCTGCTGACGGCTCAGCCCTTCCAGCGAGACGGTCCGCCGCACCCGCACCAACGCGTCCGGGCACCAAGCCAGACCCAGATTGCCGGCAACAATTTTGGCCAGTAGCGCGGATTGATTATAACGTCGTTTCAGCAGACGCATCCAATGCAGCGGCACTGGCACCACCAGCGTACCGGGTTGCACATGCGCGCGCATGGCGTTCGCCATCCACAGCCCGGCAGGGCGCGCCATCTCTTGGCGGTCACCGTGTTTCAGCCCCAGAACAATTTTCCGCCCCGTGTCCCGATACAGCAGCGCGGCACGGCCCTGCACCCAAGGCTTGGGTGCCAGCATACAGGCATCGCAATAGTGCACGTCCCCCTGCCCGCCGGGGGTCAGTGGCACACTGCAACAGTTGCATGTCGCGCCACCCAGGAAGGCAGTGTCTCGCCAGCATGTGCCGCACAGTCCGAAATCACTCTCTACCAGATCGCCACAGGTGATGCAGCGCGGCGGATAGATAAGGGCAACAGCTGTTTGAAGTTGCGCCAGCACCAGCCTATGTACCCCCTATGACCACACCCATGACAGACCGACAGTCGCTGCAACACCACCGCGCCCGCGCCACGGCCGAGGGGATGTTTCTGCATGCCGCAGCCGCTGACGAGCTTCAGGATCGTCTGGATATGGTTAACAAGTCGTTTACGGATGCCGCAATCGTCACTGGCTTTCCCGATTTCTGGGCGCAGCGATACAGCGAAGCCGCGATTGTCTCCGATATGGAAACACTGGACCTCGCGCCGCAGTCCTTTGATCTGGTGGCGCATGTGATGGGCCTGCATTGGGCCAACGATCCTGTAGGTCAACTGATCCAATGCCGACGTGCACTGCGTCCCGACGGGCTGTTTATCGCGGTCAGCCTGGGCGGCGATACATTGCAGGAGCTGCGCCGCGCATTGGGCCAGGCCGAGATTGCCGAGACTGGCGGGCTGTCACCGCGCATAGCACCCATGCCTGAACTGCGCGATCTGGGCGGGCTGCTGCAGAGGGCCGGGTTCGCCCTGCCCGTGGCGGATACAGCAACGCTATCAGTGGAATACCGCGACATCTGGCATCTGATGCACGATCTGCGCGCCATGGGCGAGACCAACTCCCTGTCTGCACGCCTGCGCCGCCCCACACGTCGTGCGGTGTTCAAACGCGCCCAAGACCTATATGCGCAACACTTTGCCGCACCGTCCGGTCGCCTGCGCGCCAGCTTCGAGCTTCAGGTTCTTACAGGCTGGGCGCCAGACGCCTCGCAACCCAAGCCACTGCGCCCTGGATCTGCACAACAACGGCTAGCAGACGCGCTTGGCACGCCCGAAAAACCCCTGCGCGATTGACCCCGCGCAGAATCTATCTATTTGGAACCCTAGTTTATTCAGGATGGCACCATGAAAGATATGCAGACCGAAGCGCGCCCGGTACACGCTGACGCCGACCACCCCAAGGTTCCACGCCCGAAGATCGGCGTGCTGGTTGCCAACCTGGGCACGCCGGACAACTATGATTACTGGTCCATGCGCCGGTATCTGGGTGAATTCCTGTCTGACCGCCGCGTGATCGACTACTCCCCATGGCTCTGGCAACCTCTGTTGCAGTTGATCATCCTTACCAAACGGCCTTTCACCTCGGGCGCGGCCTATAAATCAATCTGGAACGAGGCAGAGAACGAAAGCCCGCTGATGACGATCACCAAGGCGCAAACCGCCAAGATCGCAGCGGAGATGCAGGACACCTACGGCGATACCGTCATGGTTGATTTCTGCATGCGATACGGCAACCCGTCCACGCAAAGCAAGGTCGAGGCGATGGTCAAGGCAGGCTGCCAGAAGATCCTGTTCTTCCCGCTCTACCCGCATTACGCAGGTGCCACGTCCGCCACCGCCTGCGACAAATTTTTCGAAGCGCTGAGCAAGGAAAAATGGCAACCGGCTAGCCGCACCGTGCAGCCCTATTTCGACCGCCCCGACTATATTGACGCTCTGGCCAAATCCATTGAGGCAAAATACGCCGAGCTGGAAACCCGCCCAGATATCCTTGTCTGTTCCTACCACGGTGTGCCGAAACGCTACCTGATGGAAGGCGATCCCTATCACTGCCAGTGCCAGAAAACGACACGCCTGCTAAAGGAACGTCTGGGCTGGGCCGATACCGAGATCAAAACCACCTTCCAGTCAAAATTCGGTCCCGAAGAGTGGCTGCAACCCTATACCGTCGAAGAAGTTGCACGGCTGGCCGAGCAAGGCAAAAAGAACATTGCCGTATGTGCGCCCGCGTTTTCGGCTGACTGCATCGAAACACTGGAAGAGATCAACGAAGAGATCTTTGAGAGCTTCGAGCATGCAGGTGGTGAGCACTTTACCTATATTCCCTGCCTCAATGACGATGACGCGCACATCGCTGCCCTGTCGAATATCATCCGAGAGAATTTGCAAGGCTGGGTCTGAAAAGACTCCGCCTGCCCGCTCCGAGCGTTCCCGGAATTCCAGACACAAAAAAGGCGGCGCAATCAATGCGCCGCCTTTTAAGTTCGGTCTGGGACCGGATTTAGTTGTTCGAAGCTACAGCTGCTGCAACCAGAACCAGGATCAGCAGAGGAACCAGAACGCCGGAAGAAGAGCTTGTGGACTCTTCAACGATGACTGGTGCTTCGATGATTGGGTCTGCCAGCGAGCCAGCGAAAGCGGTAGAAGCGGAAGCAGTCAGAGCGGCCGCGAGAACGAGTTTTTTCATAGTAATAACCTCCAGAAGATGGCGTGCCATGTTTCTCAGCATGAAACCCGCCGTACACTTACCTCGTAACGCTTTCTAAATAGCATCCACACGCCAAATGGAACATGGATTCATCATCCGAGAAGTACTAACGCCGAAATGTCGTCAAATTAGCAACACCTGTGTGCCTACTTTCGCCATCTCGTAAAGTTCTTCAATGTGCTCGTTATACAGGCCCACACATCCGTTCGAAGACCGCCGTCCGATCTTGCGTGTGTCGTGCGTGCCATGGATGCGATAATACTGCCAGCTCAGGTGCAAGGACCGTGTACCCAAAGGGTTGTCAGGGCCTGGCCCGATAAAAGGTGGCCACTCAGGGTTGCGTTCGAGCATTGAGGGGGTCGGTCGCCAAGATGGGTTCGGATCCTTAAGGATTACCTGCGTACGACCACGGCGCGTCAGTTCCTGCGTCAGCGGAACGCTGGAAGGGTAGAGCTTGTAAATGCTCTGGTCCTCGGACCAATAATGCACTGCACGGCTGTCGATATCTACCAGGATGGCGCCGTTGCGCGTGTTGTCAAAGTAACCCTGCCAATCCAACGTACGGAAGCTCGAGATGTTGCGACGCACGACTTCCGTTACATCGCGCTCCGTCTCGGTGGTGGCCTGACTGTTGACATCTGCACCAGTCGATTGGGCCAATGCAGGGGCTGCAAGCATGGCTGCGCCTCCCGCAAGAAACCCGCGACGGGTGCTGTGTTTGAATGGTGAAGTGGACATTTTTATGTCTCCGGCTAAAAAAGCGCAATGTTGGGTTTATATTGCCTCAAAGACACGTTTTCAAATCAAACCCGAGTGAGATAGGCGGATCGTCGCGAAGTAGGTTTGAACTGTTGCACGCCAGCATGTATGCCCCAACTCAACGTTCAGGCTTGGAGTAGCGTAATGATCCGTGTTTTCACTATTTTGTTGGTTGCTACAATGGCTTTGGCGGCCTGCCAACCAGCTGCGCCAACCATCGGCGCAGACGGGCAACCGGTTCCTCGGGCTTATAAAATCAGCCAGCGAGAAGCGCAGCAACTGCCTTTCCGCATGCTTGATTCGGTCAACGCCCTGCGTGGAAACGCCGGTCTGGTACCACTTCAGCTTGATGCACAGCTGACCGCTGCTGCCGCGACTCACTCGCGTGACATGCAGGTGCAGAACCGCCCTTGGCACTTCGGGTCGGACGGGTCGTCGCCTGTTGACCGCGTGCGCCGCGTTGGTTTCACGGGTACACTGGTCGGCGAAGTGATTTCCGAAACCTATGAGACCGAGCTTGAGACACTGGGCGCGTGGATGGAGAAACCCGACACACGCAGGATTATCATGGCGCCCGAAGGTCGCCGGATGGGTTTTTCATGGTTTCAGGAAAACAACGGAAAAATCTGGTGGACGCTGGTGGTGGGCAACTGATCCACCGGATCAGCCCCCCACAAGTTTCATCCAGCGGTCAGGCGTTGATCGCGATTGGCACACCGTCTTCGATCATTGAGTAGATTTTTTCAATTTCGTCATTGCTGACGGCGATACAGCCCCAAGTCCAATCTTCGGTATCCTTGCGCATGGGGTGCCGCTGGCCATGGATGAAAATATCCCCACCCGGCGATTTGCCCATTGCGGCCGCGACCATCCTGTCCTGCGCGTTTGGATAGGATATGCCCAGAGACAGATGGAAACGGCTGTTGGGGTTGCGCCGGTCAATCCGGTAAAGGCCTTCCGGCGTCTTACCGTCACCTTCAAATTGTTTATGGCCCTCGGGCGCAAATCCCAGCTTGATGCGATAGTCGTCCAGCACACGGGTATCGTTGAGCAGATACATTCTCCGCTCGCCTTTGTTGACCACAATACCGGTCACTTCAGGACCTCTATATCGTTTCAATTTGCTGTCGGAGCATGCCCCGAGGGACGCCACAGCTGCGCCGCCTAAAAGAAGATTTCTACGTTTCATATGCCTGCCACTCAATCCGTTGTCGGACCATTATTGACTACACCATATCAAAATTACGTCGTCTCACAAAGACGTCAATTTAAATTCCTGCCCGAAAAGTAGCTTTTTGCACACATCAGGCGCGGGTGAATTGCGCAGCCAATTCAACATGCGAGGACCAGCGGAACTGGTCAACCGGCTGTACCCAGTCCAGCGTAAAACCGCCCGCAACCAAACGGGCCGCATCACGCGCGAAAGTCACAGGATTGCATGAAACATAGGCAATCCGCTTGATGTTCGAGCGGATCAGTTCGGCTGTTTGTGCCTCTGCACCGTTGCGGGGCGGGTCGATCACCACGGCATCGAACTTGTGAAATTCATCAGGCAACAGCGGACGACGGTAAAGATCTCGCGCCACATGGGTCACGGTCTTGAGGCCCTTTGCCATGCGCCAGCCTTTATCCATAGCCGCCATCATCTGCGCGTCACCTTCAACCGCAAGGATCTCGGCATTTTCGGCCAACGGCAGCGTGAATGTCCCGCACCCGGCAAACAGGTCAACGATACGCTTGGCGCCCGACACCACCTCCTGCACAGCCGCAAGCAGCTGCGCCTCACCATGCGCTGTCGCCTGCATGAACGCACCCGGCGGCGGACAGACATCCGCCCGCCCGAACCGCTGTACCGGAGGCGAGCGCTGGGCGATCACCTCATCTTCCCACGTCAGCCGCGCAAAACCGCGTGCATCACACAGGGCGGCCAGTTCAATCCGCAACTGCCCGTCGATGGGTTTGCCACCGCTCACCTGCACATCCAGCCCCACTTGCGACGTGGTGACCGTCACAGCCAGCGTCGCTTTGCGGCTTCCGCCCACCTCCGCCAATGCCTCGGCAATCGCGCGCGC
>TARA_R110002020_G_scaffold16028_3_pt1 | contig 12758 bp, 30 predicted proteins | sample TARA_R110002020 | Tara Oceans TARA_R110002020 (sample SAMEA4396489) | marine metagenome | biome: Westerlies Biome; feature: [MES] marine water layer (ENVO:01000295) within the mesopelagic zone...; material: water (ENVO:00002006), including particulate matter (ENVO:01000060) such...
GTATGATAGCTTCCCTGATTCTAATGCAATTAATTTCTTTAAAACTTCTACATTTGTAAGTTCTCTGTTAAAGAGTAATACTTTCTTTTTACTTGACAACACATTAGACAACATGTTTAGCATCATAGTTGACTTTCCATGTCCAGGTCTTCCACCTATAATAGTAATCTCACCTCTAGTTAATCCACCTGCAAATCTATCTACATTCTTAAATCCTGTCTTGATTAACAATTTATCTGAATTTTGTATTGAATCTATAGCATCAACAAGGGCATCATTTATATCAAATGAATTGTCAGGTCTAAGGCTTATAAGCTCACCTATAGATGTATGAGCAGAAACAAGAACATCCAAAGCATTTGCCTTATTGTCCATAGCAACTTTTTCTATATCTTTAGCAGATTCAACTACAAGTTTAAGAAGATATTTTTCATACATTTTTTTAGCATATACTTCTAGCGATGCTTCAGAGCCTGCAGTAGTTGAACATTCTGCTATAAACACAGAGTCTACACCACTAACTTTATTGCTAGTATCTAGTGATGCACTTATTGTGATCATATCTATATGGTCATTCTTCTTTATCATGGCTTCCAATATACCCCATAGAACCCTACATCTATTGTCATCCCATACATCATTAGATATAATATATTTAGCTACGTCATTAAACTTTTTTGGAGAATTTATAACCCCACCTAAAACAGCAATTTCTATATCCATTTATTTTTTCTCCTTTGAGTATTCAAATCCAAAGGGATAAGGAGTCTTTCTTTCAGCTCTTTTAATTTTTGATTTTATTATCTTTTTTTCAGCATGTAATATTTCTTCTGGAGAAAATACTTTATTTTTTAACTTATTTTTTTTCATTAAAACAATTCCTCCTGTGCTGTCTTTTTTATTATAAATTTAGCATACTCTTCATTGAGCTCTATGCCTATCCATTTTCTTCCCAATCTTTTAGCAACTGTAGCAGTTGTACCACTACCCATGAAAGGATCAAGTACTATATCTCCCTCTTTTGTTCCTGCTTTTATACAAAGTTCAGGTATTTTTTCAGGAAAAACAGCAAAATGAGCTTCTCCTGATTGAGCTGTGTTTATAGTCCATACACTTCTTCTATTTCTAAACTCCTCTCCTATAGCATCTTCTTGTACAGCTTTATAGTCAAAATAGTATTTAGGCTTAAGTGAGAATAAAAATATATACTCATGAGATTTTACACATCTATCTTTAACTGCCTCTGGCATTGGATTAGGCTTGTGCCATATAATATCTTGACGTAAATACCATCCATCTTTTTGCATAGCAAAAGCTAGCATCCAAGGGACACCTGTAAGGTCTTTAGTTTTTAATCTAGGATGTTTTGGTGGTGCTTTACGATGCATTCTATAATTACCACCTGTATCATCATTGGTTATTGAATTGCCACCCTCCCAATGACCACCTTTAGCTCCAAAATATGTATCACCTATGTTAACCCATAGTGTACCATCATCTTTAAGAACTTTTTTTGCTTTACCAAACAAAGTTGTAAGGTTTTTTACAAATTCTTCAGGGACAAGCTCTTCTCCTAACTGACCATCTGCATTGTAATCTCTAAGACCCCAATAAGGTGGCGAAGTTACGATAGCTTGTACTGATTTTTCTTCTATCTCGTCTATTTTTTCAAGACTGTTCCCAATCAGCAACATTATATTTCTCCATTAATTGAGAATACCTTTGCATTGTCATTTGTATAAGACGTGGAGTTATCTTCACGTTATACTCTGTAATGCCACCTACGTTACTAAAGAACTTATGAAGCTGTTCTTCGTAAAAAGATATTAACCACTCGTGGAGTTCTTGTTCTGACTCGAATTTTTCTGCAAAGTTTCCCAAGTATTATCCTTTGTTAACGATTCATCTATTGCTGTTTCTATGTCGCATTCGTCAACTTGATTTACCTTGTAAAGTGAGTTACCATCTTGCATTTCTAATGGTTGTATTGGTTGGTTTTTATAATAAACCCCCCAATTCTCTCTTCGCAGAACTTTCATCACTAGTTCTATTATGTCCATGATCCTCTTCTTTTTTTGTAATTTACTATCTAAAGATAATTGTATTTGCGCTTCTGCACACAATGCATCTATTTTTTTTAGATACTTCTTACCACTTGAATCTATATATACAAATTCAAGTTCATGTTTTAATTTCAGATCGTTGTTGTTTTTCAAACTCATTTATTTTAGCTTTGACGAAATCATTGAATCCTTTAACGTCTTCATTAAAGGCTTTGTTTCTGTAGCTTAAATATAGTTCAAATATCTGTTTAAATTCAAGAAATTCTTTCATCAGAATCTGATCATTATTGCTAAGTCCACTTATAGCTTGGGTTAATTCTTTATTTGTTAGTTTATTCTTTTTCAAGTATTCTCTGTTTTTTATTTTTGTTTACGTTCTTTGTACCATAACTTTCTTTGTAGGCACAATCTCTGCATATAGTTATTTTCTGTCCTGTAAACCAACTAATCCAAGAAAATTTATTTTTCTTTGTCGTCTCTGTGCACATTTGGCACTTGTACGCTAGGTGTGGTTTTTTTTCTAATAAAGAGATTTTTGGTACTGCCATACTTTTTTGTTAGATAATCTCTAATCTTTTGTGCTGCTGTCTTAATTAAACCTTCTCTACTTCTTTAACTTTTTTAGTTGTTTTTTTAGGTTTTCCTGCAGGTGGCATAAAATCATCTTTATGCAAATCATTACCCATAAAAGCATTTGAAAGTTCTTCTACTACACCTTCTAAAGTTTCTATTCTTGCTTTAATATCAATTAACATATTGTCTACGTCTATTGCTCTGCCCATTACTTCTCCTTTTTATCTATTATTGTTGGTAAATATGAATGCAGTATAGTTTCTACCATGTCTAATCTTTTCTGCAATTCTTTTTTTTCTTCTAACAATCTATATATTATTTTAACAAAATCATTATCCATAAACACACAATAAGCAGGCAGTTATTTGGTTTGTACGATAGTACACATGTTGCTTATCAAGGTAGAAACGTACCTGCTTATAGCATCTTGTTACATAGAGGTTTGTGTTTCTAATTTTTCTTTCCATGCTAATAAATCTATTCTTTTTTTCCTTTGTCTGAATGCACCTTCGCTTAAATTTACTTCGTATACAGATGATAGTTCATCTAATCTTTTTCTTGTAGCCTTTATAAGTCTATCACTTACAAGAGTTTTTGTTTCTGTTTCAGTTCCTATGCCTAATTTATTAAACTTTTGTAATTGTTCTCTATAAAAATTTATAAGAGTTAATTTATTTCCTGTTACTATTTGCTGTCCCATTTTTCTTCCTTTATATTAAATGTATTGAGAGAGACTACGCTTTCAGTGTAATGGTAGTTTTGAGAGTCACAACTCTCTCGTTTTATTAGTGCCAGATAGTTCTCCATACATATGATAAGAGCAACTCTGCCATCATGTACCATGAAGCAATACAAAACAACGCTATATTTAGATACACAACATATCTTTTTGTTTCCATCATTACATCTCCTTTTTAAATTAAAGGGTGAATATACTGTTTACGTTTCTTGGTTTCCACAGTCTCCAATTACTCACCCTTACCCATTTAGGCTATTTTTTTATATATCTATACACAGTTGCCCTGCTTATTCCCAACCTTTTTGCTACCTTACTAGGTTTCATTTTTAAGCCTTTTATTGCTATCTGTGCAAGCTTTTTCTTTACTTTAGAATGGAAGGTCATCTGTATTTATGGTAGTTATTTTTTCACCATCTGTCCATTGTTTAGTAAATTTAACTTTCCAAGAAGGACGCTCTGTTCCTGTGTCGTCTGTCCAAGGCTTTCCTTTTCCAACAACAGCAATAACAGGTGTTCCATTTAAATCATTTACGCCAACATCTGGTAATGATTGTACTGTTACAGTCTTACCATTTATAGTACGTTCATGAGTTGGTATTTCCATTCCCAATGATTGACAGAACATTAAGTATCTTTTATTACCTTCAGCATTAGACACAAATGCATCGCCATCTTTAGGTTCTAAAAATCTAAATACTCCATCAGCCATAATATGTTTATCAGTATATTCAGCTCCATCTACAGTTCTACCTTTAACATTGTATGAGTTTACTGTATTTTCTTTAGCAACTTTTACTTTAAAGTTAAAGATAGTAGCCTTTACTTGATTACCATCTTTTGCAAATTCTCTAGTAATATTACGAGCATCTACAATGTGACCTAAATACTCGCCTTCCACAACAGATGGTGGATATTTTGATGTACTTTCACTAGTAGATACTTTGTCATCGCTAGGAATAAAAAAAGCTTCATCTGCCATTGTTTCATTCATTGTTGACATACTTTCTCCTTTATGAGTTTGTGTAATGTTCCATAGCTTTATGAAAATTACCTTGGTTTATTTGTCCTTTACTTACTTGATCCATAACAGTATCAACTAAGCCTTCTTTATTGTCTTCTTTTATCAATCCAACAAGTTCTTTTACCTGATTCTCATCCAATGGTGGACTAGGTGGTAAATCTTCACCTGCAAATAAATGTATACCAAGACCATGTAATGCTATAGCTTTTGTTAAGCATCTTTGTATACTAGTGTTTACTTGAAATGCATTTGGCTTTGCAACAGGTTTATTAGAATGGTCAAGCACAGGATGAATTTGTGTCATCTCTGTCGCATTTACTATCACACTAACCTTTACAAAATACCCACATTCAGTTTTCATGTATGGTGCACCATCATATTCATGTACTTCCCAACAAGATGCTGGGTGTCTCTTCTTTAATTCTCTTACAGCATATGCCCAACTTAAATAGCTAAACCTACCTTTTTTCTCTATGTGTTTAGTTACATCTACTTGGTCAAGTTCTGTAAAATAGTTTACTTTTTTATCCTTCATGTTTTTTCTCCAGTTTTTTAAAGTTTACTAACCATTCTTTCTCTATTATATAATATGTATTGTCCTTGCTTTCATCATAATGATCCATTTTACAGGAATTTTTAAACATGCTCACAATAATATCATCAAACTTATTGCATGAGAATGTGTCAAATTTCTCATCATAAAATAAAATATACAAAGGCATTTCCCTGTTCCATATCATATATTCTTCAATGTCCCTAGTTTTAAGTTTAATAGTTTCATAAAAACTTTTTGCTTCTAAAAACTGTGAATTTGAACGAAATGTTATAAAGTCAGGTGCAGACCTAATAAACTGTGGCACTTGCCAAAGTGGATAGCCTGTATCCAATGCATCTATTCCATATCTAATGTGATCTATTTTTTTATGTTCCATCCACTCTATAGCTTTTGCTTCTCTTTCTTTGTTTTTATTTCTTGCTTTGAAATACTTATCTTTCTGTTCTTTTGTCATTGTTCCTTGCATTATTCTCTCCTAATTAAAAGACATTGCAGCTCTACCTGTTTGTGAACAATATTTCCTTTCTCTAGTGAGGAGTTTGTGACCATGTTCCAACGTCTCAATGTTTTATTTATTTAAAAGTTGGTGGCTTGCAGTGGTCTTTAAAACTACAATAACCACACATCCATTTCTGTGTTGGTGATGTACCTAGGTTAAACAGAGGTAATCCTTTTGCATGTTCCTCGTTTATATTGAACCAATACTTATATGCTTTACTCAAATAATCTAGTGGAACAGATTGGCTCTTCATTCTTGAATCATCTTTGTTGTAATAAATCAAATCCATAGAATCTAAATGACCAAACTTCTCTTTAACTGCTAGACCATAAGTTGCTAGTTGCATGTAATGATTCCTAGATGGCTCATTAGCTTGAGTTTTACTAAATTTCGACCTATAACCCCAATTACCAATAGTTTTAACGTCATATAGGCGAATATAGGGATTTTCAGTAGAATCTGTGCAATCTTCCATAACTACATCATAAAAACCACGAACATTCAAATCTGGTAACACGATTTCACCTTCAGTGTGAAAATTGTGTAGTAAATACTTAGCAATATAACTTTTACTATTATTATCTGTATTAATATTATCTTTATTAATATTATTATAATATAGTAACGAGGATTCTATTTCATTATGAATTGCAGTTCCAAGACCCATTACTCTTGTACTCTGTTTGTTAGGCAGATTAGTTGGTTTAATCTTTTCTACTGATTCAAAATATAATTTACGAGAGCAAAAACCAGCACCACTTGCGTGATACCAGTTTTCTCTCCCCTCGTACCTACTCCTTACGTTCTGTTCATTCAAGTGCATAAGATAAGAATGATATATCTTTTCAAATATCATCTTCCAACATATTCCTGTATTAATTTTGTTAGTGTCTCTCTGTATGTCGCATTATTATCAGTTAGAGATTTTATCTTAAAATCCTTGAATAATTTTGTAGGTATCTTTAGTGTATACGTAGAAAATTCTTTCTCGCTATCTTTCATTGTCTCTCCTATTAAGTTTGGATATTGTATTATAAATTACATTAGATTAAATGAGACTACAAACATATATTTATAAATATGTTAAATATTTTTATGCTACGTCTATAGTCTCAAACAAATCTCATTGTTGTCTCATTGAGTTATTTTTTAAACCAATCAAAAACAAGTTTCTTCCTGTTCTCAACACAGTCTCGTATTAATTCAGCATCAACAAATGAGTGTATACAGGCTTTAAGTTTGTAGCAGGTGTCAACATTAAACATCCAATATAATACATCTTTTTGAGCCTTTAATGTATAATCATTTACATGTTTGCAATACATTCTAACTCCTGATGTAAATGTTGATGGAGCTTTTCTTTCACTTGCTATTCTTCTTATAACAGCTCTTCCACCTATTTTTTCAAGAGCATTTATACAGCTCAACACTTTTGAAGATATATTTGTAGCTCCATTTAGATACATTTCTGTTTCTTGTGTAGCAGTTACTTTCATTGTGTCATGGTTTGCTGCTTTAAATATTTTACCATAGTTTTTTGGGTCAACTGTCCTATTGATATTGGAAGGAATTAATTTATGCCCCAAATCCTTTAATGCATTTAATCTCCTATGTCCATCTATTAAATTGTAATTTCTATCTACAACAATAGGTGATATTAATCCATTTGTTTTAATATTATTTTTCAAGCTTTTAAAACTATTATTGTTTCTATCTGTTCTAATAGATGGATTTTTCATATTGTGTTTTATGCTTGATATTTCTAATACATCATATTCTATGTTATTTACTATTATGTCTGTTATATTCATTACTTACTCTCCTTGATTGTGTATGTCTTACCTTGAACAGTTATTTGCTCAAGAGTGTTTGTGCTAATAAATCTGTATGCTTTCTTTTGCATATCGTATACGCCTATAAGGTCACGTGATTCTGGCTTGAATGCCAACCCCTTGCCTGTAACATATTTAGATACACCTCTTCTACATACCATCTTTCTTTTTTCGCCATCTTTCTTTGTAAAAACAGCAGAAAATATTTTACCATTTGTTTTATATATATACTGTTTAGCTTTATCTTTATTTATTTTCATATACTCTCCAATTAATAGGGGCAAACAAGAAAGGTTGTGAAATGGATAAAATCACACCTGCTAGTTAGGCAGAACAAGCTTGCCCCCAATGTTGTTATTGTAAGTCCCTACTTACTACTAGAAACAGGTAGTACCAAAATGCTAAAGTAAAAAGCATCATTAAAGCATAGACAATCATGTATCCTATCTTTACTGCCATTATAGTTAGCAATTCCATTGCTCTGTATTTATCTAGCATATTTCAAACCCTCCACATTTAGAACAGAATGTAGCAAATGCTCGCACATTATCTATATCAAATGGGTAAGATTTATTCCAACTACCCTCTTCTAATGATTCAATATACTCCCTGTATCCTTCTTCATATTTTTTTACCTCTCCATTGTCTAGCATTTTAAAAAGCCTTTTTGAAATAGCTTTAGCTTTTTTGTCAGTTATATGATGTCCATCATTAAACTCGCCTGCGTTTCTATCTTCTTCTGTAAGGATGTCATCACATACACCACATACAAAATGCCACAATGGTCGCCACCACCATACGTTGTTTCTAAAGTATCCACCTGATTCATCTCTCCACTCTTCATATTTTTTCCATTGCTCTTTTTCTTTTTTAGTCCATTCTCCACCTTTCATAGATGGTTGTGGTGGTTCTGGCTTATCTGTTTGTGGGTTCATTCCATATATATCAAATCCCATTATTTGTCTCCTTTCTGTTTATCGTCTAGTAAGTCTTCCATTTGTTTTGTTATTTGAAATTCATACTCGTCCCAATGTAGCAGTATTGTTCTTACGAGATGTACAGGTAATTCATTTTTAATAGTAAGTTTATTGTCTTCACTTATATACGCTACTACTTTCATGAATATTTCATCTGCTAAAGATGCCTTTAGTTTGACCTCGTATCTTTTTAATACTCCATCATATTCTATCTGTACCATATTATATATTCCTCATTTCGTTTATTATGTTAATTACTATAGCAATAAATATTATATACATAACAATGTCCATTTACGTATTTTCCTGTGCATTAAAACTTTGACCTACAAGTTTACCAAGAAGTATTCTTCTACGTTTGTTGCCTGAGCCACTTGTCTGCCAAACAAGAAATATATCGCCAAGCTCTTCATCGTGATGACCTTCAACTTCTACACCACTATCCCAACCACACGTATGACTTGTAATGCCTGTTGTCTTGTGTCCTAGTCTTGATACACTACCTCTACCACCTTGTATTTCTGCTCTAAACTGTGCCATGTTATTCTCCTTTATCTGTTATTGGTTTATTTAAAATCTTAAAGAAATTTTATTACTGTTGTTGTAATTATATATCATTTCTATATTAATTAAGTAACTATCTGTGTCTGCTTGCTTCATTAGCTTTGCTGATTGCCCTGAAAGTTTCTTTATAAATATATCGTGATCATATTCTTCATTCTTAAAACACTTTACAAGAGCAGCAACAAACCATCTTGTTTTATAATGAAGGAAATATTCTTTAACTCTATTTATTTTATCAGCAGCATTTACTGCTTCTCCATAATTAATAATTTTAAAATTGCCATCTTTAAAATTTTGATTAACACTTTTTACTGAATTGTGTTTTTTCCACCCACTAAGAAGTAGCAGGCACTCGCCATGTCCAAACTTATATCTTTCCTTAAAATCTCTGTATTTAAGATATTCACTTTTATTTCTTTTACAATAACTTGCAAGAAAGTCATCTAAAGACCAAACTTTTGTATCAGCATTAAGCCTTTGTATATCCTCAATAGTCATTTTATGTACTTGAACAAAATATATAGGTTTATTGAGATTTTTACAAGCTAAGAATCTGTGTTGTCCATCGCATATACGATACTGCTCATCTACTACAATAGGAACTGGTAATTGTTTTACAGCAATAGATTCTTGTATGTTAGATACATGAGAGGCACTTGTAGGTCTATTTTCTTCAATAAAACTAAACTGATCATAGTCATTAGTCACCCAAACTGTTGAGTGCTCTCTTTTAAATGTTGATGAAGAAATTAAATCAAATTTATCTTGCATACTGTTTGACATATTTTTATTTTTATTTGTTTTAAACATTATTATTCTCCTTTTTCTGTTATTGTAAAATTCTTTAGAAAGAAATTACAAGCTTCTATCCAACCTTTGTTTACCAATCTATCAGAACTATGAAGGTCTAGCTTGTTCATTTCATCTTCATATTCTTGGCAGCCTCTAAGTATTTCTTTTGCATTATCCATTATTTTCTCCTATAAGTTATCATCTGGTTGTGGTAATCTGAGACTTGCACCACAGTCCATACACATAATAGATTCGTGAACATTCACGTCATCTTCTTTTTGTATATATTCTGTATTGCTATGCTCACAATATTGTTTAAGGTCTTCATAATACTGTTTCATTTTACCCATCTGTATCCTCCTTTGTAAAAGAGGAATGTTCTAAACATAAAGAACATATCCCTAGATAAGATATATCCCCATAATGAGTATGCTCATCTTCAAAAACTTCTGTAATAGATTCTACACCACAACATTCACTAATCATATGAACCTCCTGTTATTTTGTCTTCTATTGCAACATATTCGCATTTACCATCATCAGATATACCTGGTAACTGCGTCCCACTAGCAGTCTTTTTAGTTATCCAATTGTGCCTATTGTCATGAAAGTCCTGTAATTGCATCCAAAAATCTACGTCAATCCCATGTACCTCGTCACGCAGAACCCAATCAATACCATATGCAGAAGCATCTTCATATTCTTCACAAAGCTGATTAACAGAATCATTATTAGAAGACCATTGTTCTCTTTGAAACTCTGGCTTTAAATATCTGCCAACAGCACAATGATTTTCTCCCCAAGTATAATTACAGTTGCCATCATCATCTATGCTCCTTCGATTATCAGGGTCTTCTTTGTAATAGTCTCTAGTATCCTTTAGTATTTCTAGCATCTGTTCTCGTTTATTCATTTATCTCTCCTTTCATTTGATATTCTTTTAACATTAATGACAGAGTTTTGACTGAGTGCCATATGTGATGTTTATTATAGTCTCCCTCTGTTGTTTCTTCTTCATAATGTTTTAATTCATCATCGTGCAGATAGTCAACAACTTCACATAATGCTTTATACTCTTCATGTGACCACCCTACAACAGGCATTATTATTTCTTTCTCCATTACAGCATCTCCATTATTTTTTTAGCTTCTATTAATGCAGTAAACTGTTCATATACTCTTTGCTTACTACCTTTTAAGTTATATATCTCTTTAATCAGGGCATATGCAGACCTACCTCTTGTCTTCATTCCATACATCTCTAATTTAAGAGCCTGTTTTTGCACTTGCATTCGATACAACTCTATGTGGTTAGGATTATCTATTATCATACATGCTCCCCTCTGTTTAGCTTATCCCATACATCTTTAGCCTTCATTGGTTCAAAGTACATATCACGTTCTATCTTCAGACCAAATGGTAGTTTAATACTTTCTAATTCGCTTATACTGAAAGACCCCATCTCTACTTCAAACAAATTAACTATACCCCAAGCATAATCACTTCCTGGTTCTGTATTCATAAGATACCATGTGCCTGTACCTGCAGGGTTAAAGTATTTAGCTACTACCTTTTGATTCATATCTGAACCTAGTTCATATTGCTTGTCTGCTTTCCTTTGTATTTCTTTAGTCATTAGTTTCATTTGTTTTCCCTTTCTGTTTATTGTTCGTTTTTTCCAAAGCCACACCAATAGTATGGCAGGTTACTCGACACTTTCCATTTGTACTGTGAGTAGTAACTGTCATCTTTACGCATAAGATTTGACTTGTGGCTACGATGCAGTTGCTTGTTACCTATCCACTCTGGCATTTGTGTGTCTACATAACACTGTGGGTTTGCTCTCTGCATTGTATTATTGAAACCACGTTTTATCCACTCTTCAATACATATATCCATATACATCTGTAATGCTGTTGCATAGCCACTCCACATTTTAGTAACAGGGTGATTCTTCCACCCATAGTCTTCAATGTATAGTGCTTTGAGTATCTGTAATGCTTCTACTCTTTGTTTGCCTAATCTTTTATCATCTAAGCATTGTACAGAATCATAAAAACTAGGGTATGGTAAAAATGTTTGCATACTGTTTCCTTATATTATTGGGTTGTCTTTTAATGTTTGAGCAGGACTTATCTCTTTCCATATACTCTCGTGGAATGATACTCCATGTACAGACTCTATTGTAGTTAGTACATTCTTGCAATCTCCACTTAATTCTTCTGCATGTCCCCAATTATCATGTACTGATGGGTCGTCTCCAAATGCACACCACATTAACCATGCTGTACCTTGAGCATGATTAGGCATTCCATGTCTTTTGCTAAATACGTTCCACTTTTTGGTAAACTTGCTTTCATCATACCATACACTCCAATAGCACGCTGTTGCTTGGTCTGATATAATTACTTTTTGTAGTTGTACCCAATTATTAGGTAGTGTTATTTCTTTACTTATTGGTGATGCAGGCATTATTTTTCCTCCCATCTTATTATAACATCTGTATATCCCTTGTTTACATATTTAATATATAGTTCTGATGCCTTTTCATAGTTAAGATAATAATCATTAACTTCAGAGCCACCTACCCATACACTCCAACCATTGTCTTTATCCATTAACTGTTCCTTTCTTTTATTATATTAACTTTTTTAATTCTTTATAACAATAGAAGCACAAGTGCTTATCTCTTCTGTAACCATCTTTATCTCTATAAAACAGAGTATCCATTTTCTTTGTGCTATGCTCTACATTACAGAACTCACACTTGCTTACCTTTGGTGTAAACACATAATGAACTACACCATAATCGTCCTGCCTTTCTTTTATGAAATAATTTTCTTGATTCATACCTTACCTTTCCTTTCCTTTAGAGTTGATAGTGATTTCTATTTACAGCAAAAACCCCAACCAAAATTATCAGTTGGGGCATTGCCTTTGCTTTTTACTACTACTATTTCTCTGATTTTAACTTTCCATCTTTGTCATAATAGTAAGTTACACCACTTTTTTTGTAGTACATACACGCACTTGTTTTAACCCCTTGTAGATAAGTTTGTGTTTTACCTAATCTAAAACAACGCCCAATTTTAGTACCCTTAACTTGTGTACCATTATTAGTTGGTAGTACTACTCTATACTCT
>TARA_R110002020_G_scaffold14313_8_pt1 | contig 12749 bp, 17 predicted proteins | sample TARA_R110002020 | Tara Oceans TARA_R110002020 (sample SAMEA4396489) | marine metagenome | biome: Westerlies Biome; feature: [MES] marine water layer (ENVO:01000295) within the mesopelagic zone...; material: water (ENVO:00002006), including particulate matter (ENVO:01000060) such...
GCTTTCTCAAAGCATTAATTGTGCCTTGAGTGTTGCTGCCGAATTTATCATCAACGTCACCGGGGTCGAAGCCAAGACTCTTTAGAAGTATTTGTAGCTTTTTAACACGGCCCTTCTTACACTTAATTCGTCGCTTCTTTCGTCGGCTTGGACCGGCTGGGGCTGCCTTGGCTTTGTCACGCAATCCCTTGATCACTGATTCTAGAGCGTCGGTCGTGGTTTTAAGATCTCTCTTGATTCTCTTCAAGTCTTCTTCATCGTCTCTGCTGATCGCATCTTTTACGCGGTCGCGTTGATGTTGCCATCGTTTGACCCACTTGCCGAGGCGGCGCGAGGGTACCAAGTCAGCTAAATTTCTCAAGCCTTTTTTCAATCTATCAAGATCTGGCGCTTCGGATGATGGCTCAAGTGTATACACTTCTCTACTCATGTCCGGTGCCCATGGGTTTTCCTGCTCCATCAACAGACCGTGAAGTCTTTTTAATCTACTTTTTTTTAGTTCCTCTAACATGGCTATGCCCCTTTTTTTGTAATTATCTTCAAAGTCCCTGAAGTTCATGATGTTGCCAGAAGTGTAGGCTTGATGCTCCATGTCTCTCATGTGATCGTCTCTTTGAGCATAGCCTTCTTCTGTGTCTGTGGTGTTATCCAAATCACCTCTACAATTTTGAACGTGATGAATTAGTTCATGAGAAATGGATCTTAAGATGTCTTTAACGTGGCGGCCAGTAATATAAATGCTTATCGACATTTCGTCTGGATTATAAAATGCTGTTTTACCCAAGGGGTCTTCAGCATTCCCTTCGTCCTGCATAAAATGAACATTAACCGGCTTATCAAATTTAAGATTTTCAGCAGAAAACTTAAAAAACTGGTCAATTAGGCTTTTATTGTTATTGTAAAGATCGGATTTTTCACCATCTACTACTTTTATCATGTAGTAAATAGTTCTCTTAACCCTAAATAACGATGTTTAGAATAGGTCGCCAAGGAAACTTTTGATCTCTTTTCCGCCAACGCCGAACACTTTGGCTAAATCACCGCTGGCGTCCCCAAGTATTTTTGAAGCAGCATCGGAAAAATCAAATTCACAAATCGTAGTGGCAATTTTATCGTTGAGAGATCCTTTTGTTTGTTCTGAAAAGACTGCGGCGACCACATTAGCTGAAAGTTGTGTCGTGTTACCAAGCACGCTAATTGCCGAAGCGAGCAGGTCCGAAACGGCACCTTGTCCACCCTCTGGAGCCATCCCCTTTATCATGTCTCCCATTTCTTTTGCCACGATTGATACCAAAGCCCTCTCCATGCCTGTTACTATTATTCCAGCAATTCTCTGGCATGTTCCTTTTTTATCTCCACGCATTCCTGTTAAGGCCATAATGTCGTCTAAATCGATAGCTGCGACAGTTTTAACTAAAATTTTGTGGGCAGCCGGATAGCTCTCTTCAAAGTTTGGAGCAAATTCGTCTAGAACCATTTCGATTATTACTTCAGCAACGTAGTCAGCCAATGCTTGAGAAACAGCACTTCCTTGACCGGTCAAAAAGTCGGTAAAGACATCCATCGCGTCTTCGCTCAACACTTCTTTTCCGTGTTTGCATCCGCAATCACTATTCTTTATTTCTACAACAATCATAATAGTTCCTCTTTCTAAATAGTCTTAACCGCCGGCAGCCCCGGGTGGAGCAGATAGATAATTCATTTTTGGCTGTTTATAAAACGGCTTGACCTTCTTGTTCTTTTTATAGGGCCTAAAAGCACCTTTTTTAGTTTTTAATCCCAATAAGATTGGAATGTTTATTTTATTTATTTTAATGCTATCTCTTTGAAACTTTTCCATCTCATCTAAAGATAGTGTTCTATCAATAGACTTATTAATTGCGTCAAACAGCTTTTCTAAAAAGCCAGTGTTTCGCAGATGTTTAAAAACTAAATTTTCAGTTGAGAATTCGCCACCCCTTTCTAAAGCAGCCTTTCTCATTTTCATGATCTTTTCTTTAAAATTTAATAAACGATCAGACTTTAATTGAGTATCTTCCGTCTTCATTATCAATTTGGCCCTATCAATAAGATCTTGACCTTTTCGTTTTATAAGTGAATCATCAACGTCAACATAAGTGGGTGAAGGCTTTGTGGTCCAATCATCATTAACGACACTGTAGATTGCTGTAGAGTAATGAGGTTCGCTATCGTCCTGTGGATAAAGTTCAACGTCATAGCCCTTCACTCTTATGTTGTGTCGGTCATTATAGATGGCCTTCTTTGCTCTCATTAATTTTTTAACCAATTCAACATTATCATCAACATCCTTATAGTCGATTATTAAGTGAAGGTCTATGTCGCTCTTGGGGCCATAATTGAAATTGGCCATGCTGCCTGTAAATGTGATGTCCTTAATCATACTCTTTGGAACATCGAGATACTCTGCAAAATGATGTGCAATTTCTAAAAGCTGTTCTTCTACATCTGGTTTTAAAACCCAGCCGTCCCAGATTTTGGGATTTAAAGATTTTCCTTGTAGTGTAACTTCAATCATGATTTAACCAAAAACACTAAAGTGTAGATTATCTTTGGCCCCTCTCCAATTTCCACCCCAAGATGGGAAGCCGTGTTTGGCAAAAATCTTTGCCATTCCATTATTGTTACGAGGTCCAGCTATAAAAACATACAAAGGCATTGCCTTTTCACTTGGAGAAAGGCTATCTAAATATTCCTTCCAAGTTGTTCCATTGCTATTTGTAAGCTTCCAATATCTCTTGGTTCCGTGTTTGCCGACACGAACCTGCCCTGTCTGTTCCAAGGTCAACATGCCGTCTTTCGTGAATGGGTTTAAAATATAAGGATCCAGATCTATGGCGCAACCCCAAGCATGAGTGCTAAATCCTGATTTTCTTCCCTTTTTATAATATGCACCATTTGATCGAAGCGGAACTCCATATTCTTGTCGGCACTCTTCAATAGCTGCTGCCATTTGGTCCGCAATATATTTATTTGCTACGACTCTACCAATCGAAGTTGAAACTGTTTTTAAGTTATCCTTCTTCCAGTCTGGATGGAGAACGCACCTAGATGGTTTGCCCTCTGTTGTCCCACGATAAGGAATTGGCCCAAATATGTAATTTAACTTGTGATTGTATCTTTTATCTTCAATACTGCTCTGCCATCCATTCCCCGGCAAACCATCAGGGTTTCCAAAATATTTTAAATTATTTTCTCTTATCTCTTCTTTCATCATTCCACGATCAAGCGGAACTTCTGGTTTTGGAATGGGAGGGGCTTTCTCGACTTCTATTCCAAGGGCTTGAATTGTTTCAGGTCCAACACAGCCATCGGTGCGTATACCAGCTTGTTTTTGAGCAGCTATAAGAGCGGCGAGTGTGGAGTTGCCAAACTCTCCCTCTGAATCTGTTATTTCTGCGCCAGCATCTTTTAATTTCTGTTGAATTTTTTTAATCGATTCCACACTTTTACTGCCAAAACCAATAAGTCCAGCAGAATTGCACGCATCTGCTCTGGAGATGGAGTAATTTAATAGCTCCTCATTACCCATCTGTGCCAATCTTTCATCGCCTAATCGCTGCTCAACTATTGGCTCTTTTGCTCTTAAAGCATCTAGCCCAAGCTCTTTAACAATTTTTCCAGCCTTCCAACCTTCAATTCTTTTAATTTGTTTTGTAAATAATTTTAATGCCTCTTCATTGTCTCTAAAATAAGACATCTTTGTGTCAACACCTACACCAAATTTATTTGCCACCAAATAAGGATATCTTTTACAGCCGCGACAATACATATCAAAAAATGTTTCAATTGTGTATTTATCCTTGTTAAAGCCATATTTAACAACATAATCTTCCAATGCTTTATGTCCGGCTTCAGCGGTAGGGAAAGAGGCAAAACCAAATGCCCTACCAACGGCGCCCCATCTTTTCCAATAGCGAGTAAGCCGGATATTGCCGGGATTGTTATTTCTCCAAGCCAGAGTGCCGCCTATTCTAGCTTCATCCGGTAGAAAAACTGTTCTCACCCCATCTATATATCCGGCAGCAGCGTTACCAATTACTTTGCGTATTTTAACGTTCTCGTCACCTGTATGAATCGTCGGGGCAACATCTAAATTTGACAAACCCAAGGAATTTTGAGTTTCAGGGCCGACACAGCCATCAGTTCTTAAATTATTTTCTTTTTGATAGGACAACACCGCAGTCAAAGTCGAATCACCGAATACGCCAGATTCATCTTCTATTTCTTTTCCGGCTGTAGTCAAGACATCTTGAATTTTTTTGACCAGAGGGCTTTTGTCGCCATGGGCGATATAACCCTGCGAACGGCACGCGGCAGCGCGGGCCGTGGCATATTGAAACAACTCTTCAGAAGTTAGTGCTTCCAATTGATTATTGCTTAGTTTTTGTTCAGACAATATTCTTATTTTTAGATGTGTTAACCATCCACGGCTTATGTTTTCGCCTTTTTTATCCCACATTATTTGTTCTTCCTTATGATCTTAATAAGCATGTTATAAATCTCTCTAGTAAATTCTTCTAGACGATCGACAGCATCTTGAGTGTAGTGAAGATCAGTTTCAATTCTTTTTAGTGGATCTTTAGATTTAGAGCGTTTTTTTATTGGCCTTCTCAAAGAGACTATGCGAGGAACATCAATTCCAATAGTGGTGAATTCCCTGATGAGTTCTTCGCGGATTATCTCTTTAATTTTTTGATTTTTAATTTTCATAGTAACTTGTAATAAATAGAATTTAAAACAAGGAAACAGCCTTTTTAACGAAATTTGCCGTGTTGCCGGGAGTATCATAGTCTTCTACTTTGTCTACGTCTACCCATCGATAATCATCGTGCTCATCTTTAACCTGTTTCATGTTTACAGTTCCTTCAAAATCGTTACAAGCATAAGCGTGAATTTCCTTGCCATCTGGGGTTGTTGTCTTTGAAATTTTAACCAAGCTAGACGGAACCACTTTCAGACCGGTTTCTTCATAGGTCTCTCTTACTGCTGTATCGGTCGGATTTTCATTGATTTCGGAGCCGCCGCCGACTAGACCCCATTGGCCCGGAGCAAAATTTGCGTGAGTTGCTCGTTTTAATAGCAAAACTTTATTGTCCTGATTAATAAAAACGACTATTGATGCGTACTCTTTCCGCTTTCCTATATTTATTACCAACATCAAGCCTCCTCTACTGATTTGTGGGTCATTAAGGTTGTCTCTCTTAACTTATTAAATACTTCTGTGAACCTTTCTTTATACTCTGGATTTTTAATATTTGATTTTTCGAACTCATCTAAAAGAAACCATAGTGACGAATTTTCGTCTTCTAGTTGTTTTATTTTCTTTTTTAATGTTGATATTTCATCATTTAACTCTTTATAACTTCTCACTGTAAACGAATCTCCTTATTTGTTTCAAAGTTGGTGAGATAACAATTTGATTGAAATCTCTTGTTACCGCACTAACAACCCCAATTACCTCTCCATCATTATTCAGTATGGGAGAGCCAGAAGAGCCGCCGGCTGCTGGTAAAGAGTAGACGGACTTTTCATAAGACTCACCACTGTAAAATCCTTTGAAGAGCGGAACTACTCCTTTTTCATAAATGCCCACGGGCGCCGCAATATTGTAAATTAACCTTCCAAGAGAAGGAGTTCTCACTGCTATTCTGTATGGTCGAGATCCAATCCTCTCAGACACCACTAAACACAAGTCATTCTTCAGATCCAATTTATGAACCTTATAGTTAAATTTTTTCATTTCGTGATTTATCCCATAAAAATCTTCTTTTACTTGAAAATTTGGCAAAAGGTGCAGCCTTCCGTAGTCAGTATGACAAACATGGGCGGCTGTCAACAAATAAGACTTGTTTCCATTATTTCTTATTAGAAAAGATGAGGCTGATGATTGATAAGTTTTTTTAAGACACTGTTTTGGATTTGCTGGATTACATGCCGAAATCGTAACTTTTTTTTCAATTTTTAAAAAAGTTCCTCTAAAAAAGACGTTTTTGTTATGAATTGAGCTATTTACGCAGCTACTTAATATGAGAAATAAAACAAATAAAATTTTTTTCATATAATAACTATAATGAGGGCGGGATTTTGAAGAATTTAATAATATTTTTTACCACTGTAGTAATTCTTTTACCATCTTTCTATTCATCAGCATTGATATCAAAAAGAGATAATCATGAAAAAGTTTTTATGGATAAGTTCAAAAATACTTATGAATTTAGAAGAGCGACACCAGTAAAAACCTATCTTAAACAGACAAAGAAACAGCAATTTGAAAATTTATTTGAAAAAGTCCGAAAACAATAGTAAACTATTGTAATGGACCTAAAAACAATAATGCAGGTTTTAGACATTACGACTGTCTATAGAACAAAAGTTAAAGTTTTAATTTCTGATAATGGGCACCTGTTTAGTGATTCTATTTTCAACAGGCTTTGCTATTATTATTTGACTATAGAAAAAACACTTTCAATCATAGAGGTAATCTTGCTTGAAACTAGCGGTGATAATATCACAAATATAGATCTCTTGGTGGAGTTGCGTAATAGTTTAAATGAATGCACTGAGGTTGAAAAGTATTTCAGCGGCTATGTAAGTTTCGTTTCTCATTAAATTCGATATCTCAACCAAGCAAATCTCTTTCTAGACTCTAGATAATATTCATTATTTTGATTCGCATAAGCTTCTTGCTCAAAGGGACATCGAAAATAAGCTTTTCGCCCATTACGATATTTAGCATAACCCCAAAGCCAAAACACACCATACATTATCCACTGAAAGACAAATAACATTTCCAGTTGCTGTTGATAATGGATTGTCTCGTGTCTTTTAAGTCGGTCTGTTAATTCGGCACGTCCCCAAACAAAAAAGGCAAAAGATAGAGCGCTAATATTAATTGGCGCTATCTTTGATAACCATACAGGGATCTTACTATTCTCAAAAAATAAAGGTTTCCAGTGTTTCATTCTTTAATCTCCTTAAGCTGAAGTTCTGCTCTTAATTTTTCTTCTAGGTACTTTTGCTTCATGGTATTTAAGCCCTCATCAATTTTATCGAGGGCTTTGTCAAGCTTGTCCTGATTCTCTTCGATCATCTCTTTGTTCTTTTTAAGAACTTCTACAACATTTTTATTTAAGTCGTCATAACGTTTTTGAAAGTTTCCTCTCATCGTATGGTTACTAATCAACAAAGATAGTGTCCATAGTCCAAGAATTCCATATTCAATTAATTGGTTTAAACCGGCTGCATCCATCCATTTAACCCTCCATGGTTACATTAATAAATAGTTTTATCAGCGTAATAGTGGGTCTTTACTAGATAAGATTAGTTGTTCTCTGAACGACTTCTTTAGCTTTAATAGTTTGGAAAATTTAGCTCTTGATCTGGAATCTAAAAAGAGGGTGGATGGTTTTTTTAATTTACCATCAATCAGTTGATCGCTGAAATCATAAAATCTAGTTCTTTTACTTTTTGCATGTCCAACTATGTGATAAAACATCACAGTGGTTACTATAAGTGATGCTGTGATAATAAACACTCTACGAAGCCATGGAATATATTTCATTCATCAGCTACCTCTTCTTTTCAGATTTCGGCAATGTTTGTAGTCCTCTGGTTTCACCTTGAATGAGCCGGGATTTCTTTCATGAAACAAACAACCATAAATTTTTATTTGATCTATTCCAAACACTATAAGTCCAATAGCATCATCATCTGTCCACTTTTCACTATAAACAGCGAGTGCAGTAAGTACATGAATACGCTGCTCTTCGGGAAGTTTTAGAACAAAATCAAAAAAGTCTTTGTACTCACCTTTCTTTATCTGGCCATAATGCCCAACGGCTTTCAACATTTCGACTGGCTCATGTAACATCTCGTCAATTAAGTCTTTGTATTTAGCATCATGCTTTATTTCTTCGTAACTTTTATTTTTAAGCTCATCGATATCATATTTTTCATCAATCTTGGAAAATGTCTCCTTATCTCCGACGATCACATCATATAATATCGGCATCAATTCAGCAGGCAAAGTTTTTATGGTGTCGTCTTTCGAAACTCCAAAGACGTTTTTGGGTGCTTTACTGCGTGCACCTTTTTTGGCAACCACAGTGCCAGCCACTTGCTCTGCCATAAACCGGCGCCAATTTTCGAAAATTAATTTCATTTTAATCCTAGAACAAAATAAATAGTTGAAAATCGTTGAAATCTATGCTACCATTGAAAACATGAGTAATAACCTGAAGAGAAAGTTAGAAAAGAAAAAGAGAAAACAAGAAAGTAAGAAAGCTGAAAAGTTATTATCTAATAAAATTAAAGGTATTATATTACCAGATGAATGTACAACCTGTAAAACTAGTTTTGATAAAAAGAGCAGAGATATGGCTATGTCATGGATGGTAATAGCTAATGAAGATAGAAAGCATTTAGTGTGTCCAAAATGTTGGGATAAGATTAAAAGTTTAAATACTTCCCAGTCTTAATAGTACTTGACTTATTCTCAGATTAATATTATAATATTAATATACTTTGGATATAAAAAATGAAAAAACTTACTTTGTGCTGCCTTGTTCTACTTTTCCCACTCAACTTGAATGCTTTTGAAATTCAACAGGGCGTAAGCAGTCCAAGCCATAGGATTCGTTGTAGTGCCCCATTAAAGAAAAGTGCTAAAAGAATTCCATGGGAAGTGAGAATCTTCAAAAAGCGTTATAATGATTGGGTTTTAAACAAAATTCTGAAAAAGATTGTATTTTGTGGAAAGCTAGTTAGGGGTCCGTATGCTTGGATGAGGGGTACATATGTTGAAGGTAATGTAGCTACGCTATGGGTTGAAATTGATAAAAAAGACGATACTCAGGCCATTTTGCACCATGAAATGTCCAGCATTTTGCTTCATTCCCTTCCACGGCACACAAAATATCGATTCAAACAGAAATGGAAACAATATTCAAATAGGGGTTATAACATCGATCACGACAATCATGGCTATGTTGTAAAGCCCCTTCTGCAGAGGGATGGCTTTCTTTATGATTACTGTTTGACGAGTTTTGAGAATGATTTTAATTTCATTGCTTCATTTCACCTTACAAGTTGGCTTAAGCGAAAGCTAGTGAAAGCTAGTAAGACACACTATAGGATTAAAAGTAAATATGATCTAATGCTAACCCTCTATAAAGATCAGAAGTGGATCCCGAAGAAACGAAAGAAACATTTTTGGGAGTGAGGGCTAGGGCCTGATGGGAACAACTTTACCAGCCATTTTACCGGACATGGCCGCTTTCATCTTTTTCAAAGCAGCATCCACTGCATCTTCTTCTGGTCTTGCTGGCGCAGACGGTGCAGCCATAGCCTTATCATCAGGAGCAGTAGGAAAAGCCTTGGCGACCATTTTTTCAGCTTTACCACCAAACTTATCTACAACTGTTTTTGCTGCGTACTTGCGTGGGTTGGGATGAATCTTAGAAGCAAACATAAAAATGGCATTATCGGTAGCAGGAGAAACTCTACTAGAATTACCGATGTCGGCAGCCAAATTAATATCTCTAACCGCTTGTCTTGTTTGACCACCTGAAATTCCGTCCACTGCAATTTTATCTCTAGTTACTTTCTTGCCTTCTTTCTTGACTCCTTTAAGAGCCAAGTTCATTCTTGCCTGAAGGAACGCTGTTTTCATGTTTGATCCTCTTTTCATTGGAACAACAATTTTAGCCGGCTCGTCGGAAAAATCAACAGTTCTTATAGAATCGTCATATTCCTTTTCACTGTGAGCGGTTACTCTTTCTTTCAAAGCGCTCTCTAATTCTTCTTTAATAATTTTTTTCAATAGAGTCTTGGTGATTTTCATTTAGTCTCTCCGACATAAGACATAGTAAATAGTCTTAAAATTAGATACAACCTTTCACAATCCTCAAACATCCTTTATTAATATTGTATTTCTCAATACACAACTCAATCACGCATCCGTTCTTACCTACCGCGAAATCAATTTCACAGCAATTATATTTATACTTTTGGTTTGGGTCACAAAAATCTGACATGTCCGCTTCAGACATCTGATCCACATAGGGACAATTAGGATCCGCCTTCATAAATTCAGCACCCCAAGGCATTTTTATAACAATGGGGGAAATTTTATGCTCTATTTCTATTTTTTCAACCTTGATGGGTGGGATATCGTGATCAACAGTACAAGAAATTAAAAACACTGCAGAAAATAAGAGAATAAATTTCACCCATACCACCTCAATAGTCCAAATTATCTAACTCACACAATACCCACTTCAGCGCAGCACAGGCAGCCTTTGTAGATTCAAAGTCTTGTTCTCTTACCATCGCTCTAGCAAGATTAAGGCTTACTTTCATCTTACCAGACTGATTTCCAGTTCTTGCAATGATGTGATCGTCTAACGCCTCCATTCTTTGTAACAATAGTTTAATTTTTTCTTCTATTTCTTTTTGTTTTCTAATTTTTGATGTATGAAAAGCCATTTTATTTAACGCGTCCGTTTTTTTTTAGCAACCTGTGAAGTACTTCCCAAAATACGAATCCTACCACAACTCCAACAATATAACCGCCTACTGCGGGGTTAATGTCCATATAATAACTATGCTGAAAAGAAAAACTTGACTTTAATAGTTATTAAAGGTATATTATATTAGATGTCAAAAGTCACTTTAATTTTATTAGGATCCTTATTACTATTATTTGGTCAAATTTGTGCTTGGTTTCTAAATAATTCACAATTTGCTTGGGAGTGGTGGAAAAATAAACCATTTTTAACTGCTCTAATCTGGGCATATCCAGCATCGCTGGCTTTTTGGTGGGGGTCGAAATGGTCATATGAGGGGCTGGGCACTGCTTGGTCTTCAAGATTACTTGGTTTTGGCTTATCTTACGTCAGCTTCCCGTTATTAACTTGGGTCTTTCTGGGAGAGTCAGCTTTTACTCCTAAAAACCTTATCAGTTCATTGTTGGCCTTCGCCTTGGTGGCAATTCAAGTCTTTTGGAGATAAAAATGAAAAAATTATTGATCTTTGTTATATTTTTTGTTTTAGCGTGTTCTGAAACAACCAGTCAGCAACTTTCTTTTGCGGATTCGTATCCAATTCCTAAAAATGGAGACATTTCTCAAAAAATAAGTGATAATTTAGACACTTATACTCAACCTCCAGTGGATGCGACAAAAACTAAAGCCGACGCAATGGACGAGCCACCAGATATTCCAATTTATTTTATAGATGGCGGCAATTTAGAGGACAATTACTCCCCAATTCCAAAAAAAGACATCAAAACTGGTCCAACTCCCGGTGGAAAGGACATCCAAGGTGGAATTGACATCTTAAAACCAGACACAAGTGGTTGGAAAAGCTGTGTTGACAAAGACAATGATAAGTTTGGTAAAAATTGTGCCAAAGGTGAAGACTGCGATGATAATAATCCCAATTTTGCCGTAGTTTGCCCTGATTGTGCCAAACAAAACTATGCTGGGTGTCCCTGTAATGGTGTCGCAGCCAATTGTTATAGCGGTCAGGTCCAATGGTTGGGTAAGGGGCAGTGTCAAGCCGGTGTCCAACTCTGTAAAAGTAGTTATTGGAGTCAATGTAAGGGTGAGGTCTTGCCAACACCGGAGGCTTGTGATGGAAAAGACAACAATTGCAATGGTTTGATTGATGAAGGCGTTCTTTCAGCTTGCGGCACTTGCGATTTGTCCTGTACCTTACAAAAGATTGGTCCTGATTTCGGAAATCCGTTTGATATCACTGGCAAAAAGGGTCTTAAAATCAATAAAAAGGGTTACATCGAGCTTGACATAGGTAAATCGAATGTAAATCTTAGCAATATTTGGATTGCCAACTCATCAGAGCAGTCAGTTTCGAAGCTCAACACCAAGACTGGTCAGGAAATGGCTCGCTATAAGACATGTGGCAGCCCTTCTCGCACCTCTGTGGACCTGAATGGTGATGTTTGGGTTGGTTGTCGGTCAGATGGCGGCGTCCTAAAGATCATTAACGACACAAAAACCTGTGTTGATAAGAATGGCAACGGAGTTATCGACACTTCAACCGACATTAACGGTAATGGAAAGATAGATTCCAACGAAATGAAACCATATCAGCAAGATGAGTGCGTAAAATTTGTTGTTTATCCAGATGGCAAGACTGTTGCAAGGGCTGCAGGCGTAGATAAAGACAATTATGCTTGGATTGGCTTCTGGAATTCAAAAAGATTGCGTCGTTTGCACCCTTTGACTGGTGCCAGTGTTGCCCAAATAAACATAAATTGCAATCCTTATGGGCTTGTCATTGACCAGAAGGGAATTATTTGGGTCTCTGGTCGTGGCTGTGGCCAATTGGTGCGTGTTGATCCCAAAACCAAGTCAGTTAAGAACGTTGGAAAGGGTGGTGGTTCGCCTTATGGCATCAATGTGGATATGTTTGGTAAGATTTGGGTTGCTGATACCAAAAATTCATCGTCTCGCTATGACCCGCTCACTGGAAAGTGGAACACAATAGGCCACAACAACCGTTCAAGAGGCATCGCAACCTCAAATGACGGGCATGTTTATGTCGCATTGGACACAACTTCGTCTGTAGCCAAGATAAATGCAGTAACTTTGACAGTTGTCGCTCACATTTCGCTTGGTAGTAGCCGTTATCCAGTCGGAATTGCGGTAGATTACGATGGATATGTCTGGGCTATCAACCAAAGTAAGGCAACTGCGTCAAAAATC
>TARA_R110002020_G_scaffold9319_2_pt1 | contig 12745 bp, 9 predicted proteins | sample TARA_R110002020 | Tara Oceans TARA_R110002020 (sample SAMEA4396489) | marine metagenome | biome: Westerlies Biome; feature: [MES] marine water layer (ENVO:01000295) within the mesopelagic zone...; material: water (ENVO:00002006), including particulate matter (ENVO:01000060) such...
CACAACAATTTTGTCTGCTACTAAAGAAGGCGACAGTTTAAAAAAATGGCGTGAGAAAGTAGGCGAGGAAGAAGCCGAACGCATTAGAACAGAAGCTGCAGCAAGAGGAACCTATATGCACGACCTCCTGGAGCGCCAACTTCGAGACGGCGAAATCTGGGACTACAAGCCTAACAATGCGGATGAAAAACGAGCGTACAAAATGGCGTGTACCATTATGGACGAAGGGTTGCCTAATGTTTCTCAAGTGTACGGTTGTGAAATATCGCTGTATTACCCAGAAAAATATGCGGGTAAGTCAGATGTAGTAGGAATTCACGAAAATGAATTAGCTATTATGGACTTTAAACAAACCAATCGACCTAAACGCAGACAATGGGTGTGGGACTACTTCCAACAATTAGCTGCATACGCATTGGCGCACAACGAACTTTACGGCACAGACATTGAAAAAGGAGTTATTATGATGTGCTCTATAGATTGTTTGTATCAAGAATTTGTTTTGGAAGGCGACGAATTTAAAAGAGCCGCTGATACTTGGATGGAACGAGTAGAAAAGTTTAATCGTCCACCGATTGATTTAATGTAGGAACCCGATTTAACGTTGCATTTGCACTAAGCGAAATATTTGATCTCTCTAGAAGATCAAATTGTTCATATATTTCATTTTCTGGCCATTCCCAAGCAAGATTTTTTTCGTCCGCTGTTTCTTCAACTTTGTCCTGAAGTTTTTCGGACATGTTCCACGGAGTAAATATACCTTGCTCAAGATTATCCGCAAAATTGTCTCCACCTGAAATTCCTCTTACAAGTCTTTCTATTTGCGTTTCATATTCTTCTTCATTAACATTTAATTGCTGTAACGCCTGGAATGAAAAGTACATATCTTGTTGCAAGGTAAAATAAGCCCGTTGTGCGTTTTGCCATTCTCTAATAATTTTTTCTTTAGGCATTACGTCGCCTTGTTGACTCCAAGCAAAGTTTAAATTTTCTTTTACGTATCGTTCATTTTGATTAATAAATCCGGTTGTCAAAATTTGCATAGACAAAGTTGGGTCAATCGAAGAAGTTGACATTCCCATTGCTTTGCCTAATGCAAGCATAAGACTTTTCTCTCTGCCATACCTGTCCGTTGCGCTGTCTCCTTTTGCAAGAGCTGCATCTAATACAGTTGCTCCTTGTTTATAAAAACCAGGCCCAGCTTCTTTCATTATATAATTTAACTTGTCCAATAATTGCACATTAAAATCATCGCTAATATTAACAACTGCTTTGGGTAGTTTAGGATTGTCTGGTCGTGATGCCCCTCGTAAATTATTAACAAAAACATCCGTAAAAACTTCGGCTGCAATTGTAGTGTCCGTGTATGAATTAAAATAATTCACTGCAAATTCACCTAAAGCTCTATCAAGTGCTTTAGCCTCTGCCGGGAGCACACTTCCTCTATAGCCTTTTGCCGCTTGCTCTCTCATAACACGCAATAAAACAAAGAAAAATTTTCCTATTTCTTCATACGGAGCAATATAATTTGGGTTTATGTAAGCAGGAAATCCTCCTCCGTCTTCAGAGGATCTTTTTTCGCTGATAAATATTTTTCTTTCTTTTGCCCATTCTGGGCTAATTTCTGCTGCTGCTTCTATATCTTCATCGTCAACATTAAATAAAAGTTGAGAAAGTCCTGATCCCGCAGCAACTAATCCCCATGAACCAACAATAAAACCAATTAATCGCTCCGTAGCTCGTTCAAGAAAAGGATGTTCTGGAAGCTCAACATTTTCTTCTTTAGCTGCTTCTATTAATTTAGGATTATTTGATGGTCTATACAAACCTAGACGTTTTATTAGTTGAGCGTTATTAAAGCTAGTTCTTGTAATTTCTGTAGGAAATGCTGTGAAATTTCCTTTAGGAAGTATTTGAAAATATTCTGCAAATTTTCCAATATAATCGTAATTAGGCATTGTGTTACGCACCATGTATGCAGCTATGTGGTCAATGTATTTATCTAAATCAGTTACATTACGCAATATTTTACTTTGATCTTGAGTGTAACTTCCACTTGTAACTTTTAATTGAGCTGCAAGATCTCGAAGCACCTTTAGTTTAAGATTGTCTGAGCCTTCTATTGAATCCAACATTTCTTTAATTTTATAGCGCTCAGACATAAACGACATAATTTTAAATAGATCATCTGCCGCAGCATAAGTTCGTTTTGCTCCTCGATTTAACGCGCCAATAGTAGAATCAACTGCTTGCCCAACAGGAGTGTTGGCCACTGAATACAATGCGTTAACAACAGCTTGTATTGATTGTGGTCTTGAAGAAGACATTCGTGAAAATACACCAACTGCATCGTTAGATCTTACTTCTGTGTTTACAATACCTAATTGTTGAAAATACGACCAAAGATCATCTAATGCTTCTGTGTCCCCTGTAACTTCTCCGGTTTCTGGATTAAAATTAACATTTGAAAAAAGTTCGCGGTTAATTGATTGTATTGTTCCAGCCCAATCACCCTTTGATAAATGACCATTAAACCAAAACATTATTGCAGCGCCCATGAAGTTTCGAATTTGAGTAGCGGGGCTAAGTACAATCATACCATATTGTGATGCAGCTTTAGCTGTTCCAAAAATATTTATCCACCATTGAGCTACTTCGCCCCCCGTACCTTTTAAAGGTTGCCCTACTTCTAAAGCTTCTTTCATTTCCGGTGTAGTGTAATAATCGTTTAATGGATTAAACGGATCGCCTGTATCTATAAGTATTTCGTATTTACCGGGTATTTTTACAGGGGAAAACCACATTTCCCCAGGTATGTCATTAAGTTGTATTAATTCTTTGTAAAGAGTAGCTGTTTCAACTAACTTACCTATACGCGCAAAAGAAGTTGCCGCAATTAAATCAGGTGATTTAATTTCTCCTAAAAGTTCTCGAATAGCGCGTGGGATATGAGCACGTTGTTTTAATAATTTTTGAGCGCTTGTAAGACCCGTTTTTCCTTTTCGAGGCCCACTTAAAACACCAGATATTAAAGCAACGTCAAGCGTATTTGAATACATTTCTTCTTCTAGTAGGCGAGTAAGCTGTCTTGTAGCTTCTTCAGTAAAAAGTTCTTCTCCTCTTGCATTAACTTGTTCTTCAGTAGCATTTTCGCCAAGTTCATTTCTTGCTTCATCAATATAAATAGGTTTATCGTTTTTAATACTAGACTTTTTAGCAATTAAAGCTTTTTCGAATAAACGTGTAAAAGGTTTTTCTTTTAATTTTGCAGCAAAAAGTTTTTCTACCTGCATAGAAATTTTTGGGTTCCATCCTAATTTAGTTTCAAACAGTGCAAAAGATCGAGTAATATACCTATTTAGATTTTCTTCAATCATTATTCGTATTTCAGGACTTATCATTTCTGGCGGTAATTCGTTAAGAAGCCGTTCACTTAACTTATCAATGCCTTTCCTTATTTCAGCTGCAACGGTTCTTAATGTTTTAGGTATTTGTCGTAAAGCTACAGGAGTAGACTGCAAACCTTCTAATTGAAACTCAAGTTGTTGTATTTCTTCTTGCAAAAGATCTATTTCAGCCGGGTTTCTAACCTTTTCTTGCTCTAATTCTTGAATTTTTGCTTCTGTTGCGGTTCGTTCTTCCGCAGATAAAGCTACTCGACTTCCTGTTTTTTGTAAAAAAGACATAATTAAACGATCAGCTTCTTCTTTGCTCGCAACATCCCCTCTTAAAACCGCTTGCGCTATTGCTTGTTCTGTCTTTAAAGCTAATTTTGAAGCACGAGTATCTAATGCTTTTATGTTCGTTTTTTGTTGTTTTAATCTACTCCCCATTAATACACCAGTTTGTCCAAACGGACGAAAGTATTTAAAAAAGAGAGCTCTCATTTTATTTGCAAACCCCCCATCTTGTAGTTGTGGAGCTGTTCCAATAGGAAGCTGCAGCCGGCTAACTTTTGCATTTTGTTCAGTCGCTAATATTTCATCTAATGTTTTGTTAAAAAATTCGTCAGTTGTTTGAATAGGTTGCCCATCAACAACACTAGCGCTTAATTCAGCTCCTCTTTTAGCCATTTGCTCTGCAAAAGACATATCTTCGTTTATACCCTGCCGTTCAAATAGTATTTTAGTTTCTGTTTCGTCTGCTCTTGGAATAATAACTTCTGCTCGTATTGCATTTCCATCTACTTTTGTAGCGTCTCGTATAACACGAGCTTTTGCTTCTACTTCAGCTTCTTCAATAGGAACGTCTCTCCATTGTCTACTGTCAGGTCTTGCGCTTGCTTCAAGTTTTTGAGCTTGAAGCTCTATAATAATTTGCGCTTCAGCTAAAGCAAAAGCTAATTGGCTTCTGGTCATTCGATTTACTTTTGCTTCAGTCATAAACGGAACGTGTTCTTTAACAGTTATTCGTAATTCTTCTAATGTATGCGATTTATTTATAGTATCGACATACTCGTTGTATTCATTTAACCCTAATTTCCAAATAGGACCGCCATTTCTTTCTCGCAATTGTAACTTTGCCCCTGCTTGAGCTAAAGCTGCTTTCTGGTCTTCTATAGAGCTAGTCGCAAGAGTAAATTTTAATTGGCCTTGTTTTTCCCCCCATTGCGCGAAAGCTTCCATTGTGCCAAATTCTTTTTCAATGTAAGCGTTAAATTGTTCTGGATCTAGCCCATCAAGAATTGCTTTTTGTTCCGCGTATACTTTTTCAGGATGCAATTGACTGAGCACTCTATCAATCATGTAATCGCTAATTACGGAAGTTTTTTCTTCTGTTTCAACCGTTTCTTTTATTTTATTAAGAAGTGATTCTCTTGTATCAACGGCTAAAATATTACCTACGTTTAATTTATTTTCAGCGATTAAATTTTTTAGTTCTTCTAAAGTAAAATCTTCAAGAGTCAAAACTGTTGTAGATTCTTGTGCTCTTGCCTGTGTAGAGGCTAGTGTTTGCAATCGTTTTTCTGTTCTAATATTAATTATTTCTTGATTAATATTTTGATTGTTTTCTACAGACTCTTCAATATTTTCGGTATATTTTGCTGCGCCTAATCGAACACCTTTTGTAAGAATAGGTGATTCTCCAATAGCTTCACCTATTACACCTTGAGCTAACCCAGTAGTAGGATCTAAAGTTGGGTCAATTTCCTGTTGCAATAAGTTTCCTGTAACGGTATCTACTCCGCCAATACCCCCTTGAATAATTGCTTGTATCGCATAATGTTTAAGCGCAGTGGTACCAATTCCAAACATAGACGCAGGAACACTAGCTGCGTTTACTAATGCAGAAATTCCAGAAACTTTAAACGCATAATCTTCTGCTCCTTGTTCGTCGTTTGGATTTTTTTCTAAATAATCATAATATGCGTCGCCATAACTTTGAGCATAAACAGCTCCTCCTCCTCCTGCCGCAGCAGCGAATAACGTAATCCAAGGATTTCCAGTAGCCCAAAACGCAGCCACCCCAGCTGTGCCTGCCCCAGTTAAAAAAGGAACAGAACTTGGTACAACTTGCCCTATAGTAGCTGCCCACCATTCAGGGTCTGTTGCGTTTAAAAATTGTCTGGCCCCAGTTTGCCCATATTCATGGACATATGCGTTTACTTGCGCTTGTTCTTCATTTTCTTTAGCAAGAGCTAACCAATATTGTTCTGTTTCGAAATCACCCGCGTCTCGTGCTTTGCTCGCTAATCCTTGTTGAAACTGCCCAATAAGTCCTTGGGTGCCTCCGTATAAATATTTTCCTTGATAAGGCTTCCATTCTGTACTTTCTCCTTCCTCTTCTCCTTCCTCTTCTCCTTCTCTTTTTCTAAGTCCAATATTACTAATGTCTATATCTACATCGTCGTCTTCTTCTCCTTCTCTTTTTCTAAGCCCAATATTACTAATGTCTATGTCTACACCGTCGTCTTCTTCTCCTTCTTCTTTTCTTTTTCTAAGTCGAATATTACTAATGTCTACATAGTCTTCTTTGTTAGGTTCAATAGCCATATGGTAAGTTTATTTAAGATGAGCTAAATTGTATCCAGTCTTTAACTAAATCTGTCCATTGAGAAGTGTCTCCTTTCCAGTTCTTACTTGATTTTTTAGAAAAATCTATCCATTCTGGGTAGGACAAACCGCCATTTTGAATATAGCTATCAGCTATATTTTCTGCCTGTTTTTCGTTATATCCAGCTTCTTGTTTCATGTATCCCGCTATTTGTGCTGTTGATAAGCTTAATCCGTTTTCAATAACATCAGCGAAGCCTTGGAACTGAGCTAAAGCTGGAGGAGCTTGATTGTAGCGAGCCGTAAACAGACCTACTTGTTTTGCCCATCTTTCTTGGGTGTTTATGCTACTTGATTTTTTAGTTTGATTGCTCCATTCGTCGTTTAAAAACTTTTTGTTCGCTCGTTTATCTACTAGATTCCCTAAAGTTAACGCTTCGGATTCCTTGGCGTGAAATTCAAAACCTTTTCCTTTTAACGGGTTTGTTTTTGATCCTCTTGCTTGAGCAGAAAGGAGCCCTAGTTCTGTGGCAATGTCACCGGTTATGGCTTTATCTACCGCTTCCGCTTGTGCCGCTCTCCCGGCCGAACCTGCGTCGTAATTGTGCAACAAACTAGAAGACGTAGACGCATAATTACGGCGAGCTGCTTCTCCTGTTTCGGCCGCTGCTTCTCGTCTTTGCTGTATTAAAGCATCTAATACACTTCGATCTACAGGAGCGTCTGTACTTCCAGAAGCCTCTGTAGCTAACTCTGGGTGTGATATTAGTTTAACTATAAATATATTTTTTTGAGTAGGATTAAAATTTTTCCAATCTTCTATACTGGGTGCCAATCTTTGGCCAAAAAACGCGTTTAATTCGTCTTGAGAGTTAAATTCTTTTAAAGCTACACCTCCGTCTGCCATTCCAGGGATTGCAGGCGGCTCCATTAATTCCATTACAAAATTTTCTGTAAGCAGTTCTTCTTCGGGGAAGAATTCAGTAACATTATATTGTCGTTTAATTTTACTTAATTGATTGCTGTACGAAACATTCATGCTTTGTAAATATTTTTCTAAGTCCGTGGTCCCTGCTTGCGCTACGTAAGACCGAATATCACTTTGAAATTTTTCTTTTAACTGCATGACAGTGGTTTCATATTCCATGTCCGTAGTTGGTTCTGTTTCAACGTCGGTCGACGGACCTGGACCCACGGGTATATCAGGAATACCAGGCATATCAGGCACTTCCGGATTGGTCATTGTTGCCATTGTATTTAAAGCATCATTGACGTCCTCATCGCCTTCTTCAAATAATTCCGTGCCTACCATTCCACCTGTTTGATACTCTTGAGGATAAGGAGTCATTCCGCCGTGCGTCATTTCGACAGGAGTCATTCCGGAAAGAATTCCTCGCTCTTGGCCAGAAAATATTCGTCTATCTTTCCAATTCATTAGGTTGCTCCTAGGCCAGTTAGTATAGCAAAGATCTGTTGTTGTTTTTCTGGCGCAAGAGCACTTATAAGTCCTTCATAATTTATCCCTTGGCCACCACCAGGAGAAGTAGGAACAGCCGGTGCTTTATTCTGCGCAAATTCAGGCAGGGTAAAATCAAGAATTTCTGCTAAACCCTCTAACGGATTAAACGTAGAAGCCTGTGGATTCCAAACTGTTTCAGCTTTAGTGGTTGGCAATGCACCCAACATATCTTGCCATCTATTTAAACGCTCCCAAGGTTCGCCTGCCATAGCGCGAGCCCCGGTAAATTGAGCTGTGTTCATTGCGTCTTGAATGCCACGCCCAGTAGCGCCTAATTTACTAAAAGTGTCTACTTGTTTTTGTAGCCCTGTTTGTGCGTCTAAACCAAGATTAGCAAAATTAGCCCCCATTGTTCCTAAACCTTGACCGGCTGTGAAAGCTCTTTCCCCCGCTGTATCGTAACCTTTAGCTCGCAACCCAGCGAGGCTTTCTGTGAGCCCTCGACCAAAAGCACTTTCTCTTTCTTGTTCCATCAAGCGACCCCGTGAGCCACCGTACGCCCCAGAACTCACTGCTCTGGATCGATCTTTAATTCCTTGTATTTCGTTTGCTTTTTGTGCGTCTAATATGGCTTGGTCAATAACGCTTTCTTCGTACGGATTATAAAAACTTTCTATGCCCGACGGCGAATAATAGCCTGCGCCTTCGTGCATCATTTGACCGCCTTGTTTAATATACGGCGTAAATCCACCTAACCCAGAAGCCAGTTCTCTTGATCGCATTTCATAAGGATCTAACGGAGCAACTTTTTGAATAGGAACAGGTATGGGTTGCTTAGCTAAAGCGGCTCCGGATTCTAAAAATCCACGGCGCATAGCGCCTGCATATGGCTCCTCGTAAGTAGCGGTTGTTCTCGTTTCTGGCATTATCTCATCCTCTCTGCTTTACGCATCATATCGTATAAATTTTTAACCCCTATGTTTTGAGTGGCTTTTCGTGTCATGACAAATTCGCCCGGCTCTAATCTTGCCAACGTAACGTCTCCTGGACCCTCTTTATCGGATAAACCAGCAATACCGCCTTGTCTCATCCCAATCTCAGCCGGAGTTAAATCGGTTTCTTGTGGAGCGCCTCCTACATTGCCGTACGCTACGCCCGGCATTAACGCTGGAATTAAATTCTTAACGAAATAATTGTCTTGACCGCCGCCTCCTCCATACGCTTCTTGGCCAATTGGAATGTTTCCTTGTTTTCTTCTGTCTCTGCTCATTTTGTCCCAAAGCAATAATTGCGCAAGTGGATTTTCTAAAAGACCTCCTACGCCTTCTCCTGTCCTTTTTATTAAACTATTAATTAACCCCGTAATGCCGCCTGGTTTTTCTGGTTGTGGTACTGTACCATCGCCATAGGGAGAAGGAGGTGCCCAATTGACAGCGTACGTGCTTGGGTCATTTATATCAAACTCATCGTATCTAGTGGGTTCTATACCAAGTTCGTCCAAAGTTATATCATAGCCACTTGTGCTAATGGGCAGTACATCTAAAGAAGGCACCCCCCATGTTGATGGATCGATTGAGTCCCATGTTGGATCGGAAAACATATCGCTATAGTCTGCACCTCCAAAAAGTGAATCCAAAGTCATACCATAATCACCACCGGCACCACCACTAGAAGTAGAATAATCTCTTGACGGTTCTATAATAGGAGGCTTATCTCCTGCTAATGGTACGTTCTGGTCATACCAAGGATCTGCAAAAAGATCCACAAAAAATTCGTCTACGCTTGCCATAATTATATTCTAGCTCGTTTTAGAGCTGTTTTCCTCTTTATTTGATGCACCGAAATAAAAACTAGAAATACCGGAAACTAGCCCGCCTAAATAGCCCAACACCAACGATACAATGGTGTCTGAATTTTGATCGGGTGGTTGAATAGTTACCGTAAATATATACCCCACAAAAGCAATTAAAGCGATTAACCCAAACACTTTGGGAGTCCAATCCGATTGAAAAGCAGTCCGAGCGTTTTGTATGTCCGCCGTTTGTAGAGCAAAAAGATCTACATCTAGCTCTTTCATCTTTATTTCAAAGTCGGTTTCGACTTTTTTTAATTCGGCTAATTGTTCTGGAGTAGCCTGTTCTAAAGCTTTTTGAATGTGTTTCGGTTCGGAGCCACAGCCCAATACATCGGAAATCATATTGGCTGCCATTCCACCCATAGGCCCTGCTAATGCAGTGCCTAATGTAGGGGCCACTGCTCCTACTAAATTTTTTATTAATCCAAATTTCATTAAGGCCTCCGTAAGGATTTTTTATAATTAGATACTGTACCATTTTTTTGTGCTGATTGTCTTGCTTTAATGGCTCTTAATCGTCGTTGTGCAGCTGCTTTGCTGGGAGAAGTTCCTTTGGTGTTGGAAATTTTCCAACCTTTTTTTGTTTTATTAATGGGCATTTAACATCCTATTTTTTAATCTAACGGCACGATCCCCCACTTGAGTACTCCATCGACTGTCCATCATTTCTTCAGCCGCTTTTTCCCAATCAGACACTTGCATAGCGCCAATGAACTTTTTAAACTTTTTAAAACGCGGATAGCCTAAGTTAAAGCACATATTAGCAACTACACGTTGACGATTGTCACTTAATTGACGCCACCACGGTTCATTCCAATCCAGTTCTTTGCACACAATATCAATGTCTTGTTCTAAACATTCGTGAATACGATCTTCTGGAACGCCAGTGCCTACAGGCAACTTATACTCTGGATCACTGTCTAAAATTAAATGCCCAACGCCAAGAGTAGGGTAGCCCAAATGATCTAAATAAATTTCGTATTTAAACCCTTCGTCTAAAATTAATTCTTCTATAAGTTTATTTTTATCCATTATGTGTAGTATGTGTCTTTGTCCCAACCGGTTATTGGCGCCGATATTGGTACGGTAATATTAGCATTAGATGACCCACCAGTATTAGTCGACACGCTTAATGTACTGACAGCACCAACTCCTTCTACTCCGGGTTGTTTGTTTATATAAAGAATAGCCCATTTGCTTCCGGTCCAAAGTTGTAGACTATTGGCCGAAGTGTTCCAAATAACATCGCCGGCATTAAATTTATTAGAGGTGATTTCAAGTTCAGTGTATTGGGGAGTAGCCGTAGGATCAAATCGATCTAAATTAATTTGTAGCACACGCACCATTCGATTGTACGTATCGGGGCTAACGTCGGTATACGCAAGCGGTAATTGTGTTTCTAACAACCTAGCCATTACCTTCGGCCATCGGGTTTTACATCAAATCTAGTGTCTCCTAATCTCCACCCTACGCCCGAACGCGCATTCAACGACGCATTGTCGTCATCGGACTCTATTCTAAAAGTTAATTGCCGCGCGCGTATGCGCGTGTCTAATTTTTGAGTAGACGATGTAACCGTTTGGGTTGTGTCGGTGGTTAAACTATCACCAGGAAAATTGCGTGATTTTAGTACAAAATTAATGGTTTGGTCACTGCCCCCGCTTCCAGTAAACCGCACATCTGGGATAACTCGACGAATAAAAGTGTAGGCCTCGCCATCCTCTAAATCAAGATCACTGGATTCAATATACACATCTTCCATTGGCGACCCATCCGCATCGTTGCCTGATTCATGCAAATATAAATATTCACTAGAACTAGCCGTCCCTGTAGCTCTAGGCGAACTAATAACGCCTTCGTCAAGCCACGCGTAACGACTTAATTGTCCAATACTCCAAGTTGCTTCTGCGTAGTTATACACAGCATAACGATCTATTTCTAAATTAGAAGAAGAAGGATAAAACCAACCTACTTCATTAAATTGTTTGTTTAAAAAGCCAAAAACTTTGTACGATTGATCGTCGTTAATATCCTCAAAAATGTAACTATGCACACTACACGGAACCAGTTCAAGCTGCCCAGAATATTTATAAAATCCTTTACGATCCATCCAAAAAATACCATTGGGTGTATTAACCGCAGCTTTTGGTCCAATTAGACCTAAACCGTGGTTAATTAAATTAACGCTAAAAGTATAAGGCGGCCCAATAAATTGCATCGCATACAACGAACTGTCCGTCCAAATTAATACTTCTTCTCTTGAAGTTAAACCCCCCACAATTTGTGAGCCAGAAGAAATTCGTAAAGACCCGGCCGTATTGGTTGCCGTAGGTTCCCATTCCGCTACATTTTCTTGGTCACTCCATGCAATTAACATAGAATCTAAAACTCCTGTACGCGCTGTTCCTGCGTCATTAATTGGATCAACTCCTAAACAAATTACGTGTCGGTCTTTTTCTGAAGTTAGCACTTGCAATGCTTTGGTTGGGGCTAAATTTGCACCGGATACATCAGGTAAAGCAACCGCTCTAGCCGTTGTGCCACCAGACTCGTCCCAATAATAAATACCCCCTAAACGCGGGTTTAACACTAAATCTTCGCCAAAATTATCGTGCGTCCATAAACGCAGTTGATTGGTTACGTCTAAAGAGGAAGTACTACCAAACGTGCTTGCTCCCCATGTATCAAGCCCCCAACCAGTACCTTGCACATAATTATCCAATCCAATATTTATTTGATACGCTCCATCAACACCAGCACCACCATTTCCTGAGTCGCTAGCATTAGCTGTAACAGTTGTTCCAGAGGTGTCTTTTGCTGTGAAAGTGTACGTATTAACACTTGGTATGGTTACAATTTCATACTCTTGATTTAAAACCGCTGCGGTAACTAGACCCCCTAATGACACTGCGCCGCTAATAGTTACAAAATCTCCAGCGACGGCCCCATGACTAGAATCTGTAGCCGTTATAGTAGAAGATCCATTAGTGGCTGAAAATGTAATACCATTAGTGGTAGTTGCTCGAATAGGCGTAATGTCATGGAAAACACTTCCAAGTTCTACATAATATTTTTTGCTAGTACCTAAACCTAAATAACGTGTTCCAGCGAGATCTATCCATGCGTGCAAAGCGCGTGCAATTCCAAGATAAGTACTAGAAGAAGCTTTTATCCAACCCCCTATTTTTTCGGGCCTTCCTTTACGAAAACGAATTAAATTAGCGTCAAACCACCCCCCTTCATTAGAATAATCCGTTCCTTCACGATCTATGCCAGGTTTAAATATGTATTTTTGTAAAGGCATTATTTACCCCTTAAAATAATTGATTTGTTAAAATTGCTCCTGCGCTCATCAATAAAGTAACGAGGGTTGCAATAACAAAAAACTCTAGCCGTTTAATACGGTGTATCGTCTCTAACCAACGTTCAGTACAAACC
>TARA_R110002020_G_scaffold21450_2_pt1 | contig 12741 bp, 12 predicted proteins | sample TARA_R110002020 | Tara Oceans TARA_R110002020 (sample SAMEA4396489) | marine metagenome | biome: Westerlies Biome; feature: [MES] marine water layer (ENVO:01000295) within the mesopelagic zone...; material: water (ENVO:00002006), including particulate matter (ENVO:01000060) such...
TGACAAGAACGAGGCGGTAGCGGAAGCCCATGCTGACGCGGTGGACCTGATTGAGATCACCGGAGTCATCAAGTGGTTCGACGTGGCCAAGGGCTTCGGCTTCATTGTCCCCGACAACGGCATGGAAGATGTGCTGTTGCACGTGACCTGCCTGCGCCGCGACGGCTACCAGACCGTGCTCGAGGGAACCCGCATCGTCTGCGAGATCCAGAAGCGCGAGCGCGGCTACCAGACCTTCCGCATCATCTCGATGGACACGTCCACCGCCGTTCACCCGTCGCAACTGCCGCCGGTGCGCACCCATGTCCAGGTCAAGCCGTCGAGCGGCCTGGAGCGCGCCATCGTCAAATGGTTCAACCGCACCAAGGGCTTCGGCTTCCTGACGCGGGGCGAGGGGACCGAGGACATCTTCATCCACATGGAGACGCTCAGGCGCTACGGCCTTGCCGAGCTGCGTCCAGGCCAGGTCGTGCTGGTGCGCTACGGGGATGGAGACAAGGGCCTGATGGCGGCCGAGATCCATCCCGACATGGCGTCCCCCATCCAGAATTCGCACTGACGCGGATGCGTTTCCTTCCCCATCTTCTTGCCCTGCTGCTGGCGGTCCTCCTGTCGGTGGTGAGCGCGTTCGCATCGGGTGAACCGACGGTCCTGCCCACGGATGCCGAGCCGCTCGTTATCGAGACGCGGGCGGGCGAGGTTTCGTTCAGCGTGGAGCTTGCGGTGACGCCCGGGACCCGCGCCAGCGGACTGATGCACCGACAAAACATGGAAGCCGATCACGGCATGCTGTTCCGGTTCGACCAGACCCGCCAGGTGCTGATGTGGATGAAGAACACGCCCTTGCCGCTGGACATGCTGTTCATCGACGAGGCGGGAACCATCGTCGGCATCGCCGAAGGCACCACGCCCTTTTCCGAGTCAATCGTCGCCTCTCCCGGGCCCGTGCGATACGTGCTCGAACTGAATGCCGGCACCGCCACGCGCCAGGGCATCGCGGTCGGCGACACCGCCCGCCACCGGGTCATTGCCCAATGAATTGACGGCCGCGGCCTGTATGGGCCGATTTGGAGTTGCGGGGCAGGGCGTTCCGGTGTATCCGGAGCACGTCTTGCAGCGCCTCCCATCCATACGGATGCGCAAAGTCGTTGTAAGTCCATGAATTTGTGCATCTGCCTTCTCGCTCAATCGGTTCTGTTAGAGCATGGCATGCACGAGGCGTCGGAGCGTAGCGCAGCCTGGTAGCGCATCTGGTTTGGGAACAGTTGTTCCAGCTCCAAATAGTGCCACATTTTCTTTTGATTATCAATAGCTTGCCTTCTCATCACCACCCCTGTTTGCAGCCTCCGTGGCACTTTCCGTGGCATTCATTGCGTTCAACAGGTCATTTCCGCTTGCGTGGGCATACCGCATCGTCGTTTTGATGTCCCCGTGGCCAAGCAGTAATTGCACCAGCCGAAGGTTGCCCGTCGCCCTCAGCAGGCGCGTGGCGGCTGTATGGCGAAAGTCGTGAAATCGGAAGTCCACAAGCCCGGCTTTCGCGCATGTCCTCGCGTGGGTGATTTTCAGCCCCTCGCGCATGATGGGCTTAAGCTCTCCCCTTGCTCCGCCGCTGGCCCGCTGCACCTCGACCAGACTGCGACCGCAGCCGTTGCCCCAGCCGTTGCCCCTGCCGCAGTCGCCACGCCCGCAGCAACACCAGCCCCTCAGCGCCAGGCGGTTGCCCAACAGCCTCCCGTCCCCGGACTCATGGCGAGCACTCCCGGCCCGCAGATCGGAACCCCGGCTCCATCCCGCGCGGCGACTGGTCAGGATGTGTGGAGCGGTGCGGCTCAGTCTGGCGTCGCCACGAATGGCAACCAGATGACGCGGAACCCTGACGGCACCGTGTCGATGACCTCCAGCAAATACGGCTACACCGAGACGATGAACCCTGATGGCAGTTATCGCTCGACCACGGCTCCGGGTCTGCTCGGCATTGACGAGGCTGTAAGTGGCCTATTCAGCGGCATCGGCAAGACCCCCACGGAAGACACGGCGGGGCGGAAGACCGGCAAGTCCTTCAAGGATTCCATGAAAGGCATACTCGGCGATCCCCGCGCACAACGCGGCGCGCTTGGACTCGCGGCGGCAGGTATTCCGGGCCTTATCGCCGGGATAATCTCGGGGCAGATGAAGCAGCGCCAACAGCAGCAACAGGCGATGCAAGGGCTTCTCGGCGCGAATGCGTATCCCTCCCGGCCCTCTGCACCATCCAACCCCGGCAGCGGCGAATTGACCGGCTTTGGCCGTGAAGCTGCACGGGGAACGCGCAGCGGGCATCCGTATCGAGACCCACAGCCCGACCATATCCCCGACGACTGGCCAGAGGACATTGCCCCTCCAGAAAAGAAGGACGGCGAACCATGGTCGTGATTTCCACCATCATCCGCGCAATCGGGCTTCCGGCATGCATCGTGATCGGCTTGCTCGCGTTTTACGAGGGGGTTCCCGGCGCACATCGCGTCCCGTTCCTGTCATCTGTCCCGGTAATCGGGAACCTCGTCACCGGTCGCGTCCATGCTTATGCGGCGGATCAGGTGAGGCTAGCCACGGCGGGTCTTGTCGCCAAGGCAGAATTGACCGCCGCAAAGGCCCAGCTTGCCCGAGAACGCGAATTGCGGCTTGCGGCTGACAAGGCCGCTACCGAGGCGAGAAACCGCGCCCTTGCGGCTCTCCGGCTGAAACAGGATGCACAGAAAGCGCTTGAGGAACGTATCTCAAAGGATACGGGCAAGGACGGAGCTGTCTGGACCGAGGAGGACATCAAATGGCTCGCACAATAATTGCGCTGTGCGCGGTGGCCCTGCTCTCCGGGTGTCAGGCGCTCGGGCAGCGCCTCAATGTCGCGGCCACTACGCAGGGGCAAGCGAACGCCGAAGTTATCCTACCTGAAATGCCGGAATCCTGCACCGCCCATATCGAGCGGGTGTACCCCAAGGTTGGCGAAAAAGCCCGTTGGACGGTCAAGCGGTGGGAGATTGTGGCAGAGAGCCGCGACCAGTTGGCCGATGACTGCCGCGAATGGTGGGACGACTACCGGGCATCCGTCGCACAGATCACGGGGTAACAAGCGGGAAGCCCGACACGTGCCAAACACGGGCAATAATCTCGCCATATGGCAAACATTGGCAATAATTCTGCCAATTGGCGTCACATTCTGTGACCTCAAAGCGGGCCGAGTGGGATTGTGCGATCCCGCCCGACCCTGACCACACCAGCCTAACAAGGGGGCCGCTATGGCTAAAACGGACTATCTCACGCCAGAGGTGAACCAATGAATAACAATCCCGGCGCGTGGATGCTCTTTACCGTTTTCGTTCTTCTCACCGTGCTGATTGGCACCGTGCTGGCATGACGGATGAGCGATCAGATTACACCGACATGAGAGCCCGTGTTGTCGCGCTCGAATTTCCACCACTTTCTTCGGTAGCCCGTATTCGGTGCTCCGACTTCGAACACGCAAACACGCCTGACGTTAATCACCGTCATGCCGTTGTCGTGTAAGATGAACCCCCAAAGGCCCAGCCAGAACACAACTTTGTCATTTGGGTCTTCCCATCCGAATCTCATCCACCTTCTCCTTGAACATGGGGAGAACGCCAGCAGCGAGACTCCCCTAAATTTCAATCGGCCATCGACGCCGATCCGGGCACCCAGTGCCGCATGTTCTTTATCTCGCTGATCAACGATTTGCTGACGCCGAATTGCTTGGCCAGTTCTACACCCTTCATGCCAAGCGGGTTTTGCCTGATGTAGATGACCTGATCCCGCGTAAGCTTTGCGGGGCCGAGGTTCCTTGCCTTCGTGTCGTCAGCGTTGTCTTGGGCGCTACCTACAGCCAGATGGTTCGGGTTAACGCATAGCTTGTTATGGCAGAGGTGACGGATCATCTGCTCTTCCGGTATCGGGCCGACGACTTCGCAATATGAAACCCGGTGCGCCTTGATGTTCTGGGTTCCCGTGCAAAACCTGCCATACGCGCCGACATCGGACGGGCCGGTCCATATCCAGCACTCGGAGCGGTTTTCCGGGATCAAAACCTTTGACCAAAAGAATGGCAGAATGTTACGAGGTAGCTTATCCATATCGACGGGCCTTTCGTCTTTGTGGTGAGAGCCGGTTGAGCGTTAGGGCGCTTGGTCGGCTCGTTTGTTTCCGTGGCGATTGCCGTGGGACTTCTGGTCATCACCGTGGCAATTTAGTTCGTTTGTTCCCTTGCGGTTCTTATCGGGTTAGGCTATCGAACAGCCCGGAAGCCTTGAGGTTTAAGGCATCGGAGCGTAGCGCAGCCTGGTAGCGCATCTGGTTTGGGACCAGAGGGTCGGGAGTTCGAATCTCTCCGCTCCGACCATTCAATCCCTTGAAAATATTGCTGTTTGGGAACGCCGCCATGGATCGCGGCGTGGCATCGTCGTTGAGCGGCAGGGCGGTTCGCAGCAGCCCTGAGACGACCACCGCGGCCTTTTTGGGAGCCGGCAGGGCCGCCAGGGCAGACGCGCTACCGCGACAGGGCGATGCTAATCAGCTCGGAAAACATGGCGATGCCGCTCTCCAGGATGTCGTCGGGATAATCATAGTCCGGGTTGTGCAAATCCGGCCTGTCAAGCCCCGCGCCCAGGCCGAACATCGCGCCTTCGTGATGCCGGGTGAGTTCGCCGAAGTCCTCGCCCCACCGGAACGGGCGGTCGAGGCTGGTGAAGTCGAGGCCGCACCGGCCGGCGGCTTCTCTGATCATGTCGTGGGACATCTGGCCATTGGCGGTGGCGGCGAATTCCTCCCTGGTCTCGAACTCCACCTCGAGCCCGTACTCCGCCGCCAGCTCACGCGCGGCTGTGGCGAGATCGCTCCACATCGCCTCGACGGTGGCGCCGTCGGGGGCGCGCAGGGTAAAATGCGCCTCGCCTTTGGCGGGACAGATGCCCGATGCCGGCACGCCCATCTGGGTGAAGACGGGAACCACAAGGGCGTAGCTGTCGGGCCGTTCGTATTTCGCCTGGATGCCGGGCGCCTCCAGCATCAGCCGCGCCAGGGCAAAGGACGGGCTGGCGCCGGTTTCCGGCTGCGCGCTGTGGGCCTCCCTGCCGCTGAGGTGGACGGCTGCGTATTTGACCTGGGATGAAAATGCTCCGGCGCGGCAGATCACCTGGCCCTTGGGATAGCCCGGCAGATTGTGCAGGGCGAAGACGCAGTCGGGCTCGATCAGGGCGAAGTTTTCATGGGCACGGCACTGCCGCGCGCCCGAACCGGTTTCCTCGTCAGGCTGGAACAGGAGCACGACCCGGCCACGGGCGGGTCGATCGGCTAGGCTTTGCGCCACGCCGGCCAGGATCGCCATGTGGCCGTCATGGCCGCATTTGTGGCCGACACCGTCATAGACGGAACGGTAGGCGATGTCCTCATTGACTTCGTGGATCGGCAGGGCGTCGAGTTCGCAGCGGAGCAGCACGGTGCGGCCGGGCGCGGCGCCGTCATAGATCGCGGCGAACCCCGCACCGTCGAGATCGAGGATCCCGTCGGGCCGCGCATGGTCCTGCAGAAACTGGCGCAGATATTGCGCAGTGTTGGTTTCGTGCCGGGAGAGTTCCGGATGGGCGTGCAGCCAGTGCCGCAGTCCGATGATGGGTTCAAGTTCAATCCGCACCGTTGCCTCGTTGCCTTTGAACGGCAACGCGTGATCGCCGCCGGGTTGACCAAGGCCGCCACCTAGCACTTCACCGGCGCCGCTCACAACCCCGCGGGCTCGCGACGGGGACGGTCACTGCCAACGCGCTGCAACAAGCCCGTCGCGCCGCCTCGCAAGGTCGTCGAACCCCCTCAGGAGCGAGACAAAGCGGCTTGACTTTGGCCAAGCATACGGGCATTGAGCGGGTATCGCAGCAGACGAATTTGCCTTGAAAAAGGCGGGAATCGGACGCCGGCGGACAGGCACAAAACGGGGTCTTGGGCAGCGATAACCCACCACTCTCTGAATGTGCCGGTGGTTTGGAGCCATGGCGGCCGGAGCAGGAAATGCGTCCGCGCCGGTCGTGATCAGAGTGTCCCTGGATGCGGACACGAGACAGCAGGGCGCCGTGATCCGCCTTTTCGGGCGGGCGCCGCCATGAAGGGGATTTGGGACATGACCGCGAAAATCTATCGTCCCGCGAAGACAGCCATGCAGTCCGGAAAGGCCAAATGCCAGGACTGGGTGCTCGAGTTCGAGCCGGAGATGCCCCGCGCGATCGATCCGATGATGGGATACACGTCGTCTGCCGACATGAAGAGCCAAATCCATCTGCGGTTCGATTCCAAGGATGCGGCCGTGGCCTATGCCATGCGCAACGGGCTGGCGTTCCGCGTCATCGAGCCCAAGGAAAGCAAGCGCCGCCGCGTCGCCTATGCGGACAATTTCCGCTATGACCGCCGCCAACCCTGGACCCATTGACAGTATCAGACAGGCCGACCGGGTCCCCCCGTGCGGCACGCGATCGGCCCCTTAGCTCAGCTGGATAGAGCACCGGCCTTCTAAGCCGACGGTCGCTGGTTCGAATCCAGCAGGGGTCGCCATTCTCGCAAGGTCCATTCCAAGGACATGATTTACAGGTGATACCGGAAAGAGCGCTTCCCCGCTTTCCGGGGCAACCGGCTTGCCGCTCGGTTCCAGTCCTCCTGCTTTTCGCGGAGCACTTTGGCTCAGTCACAGGCGTGAGCCGGATCCGGGTCTCCACCGCCGCGAGAGCCCGACCATGACCAGCGCAGATGGATCGCTCGCGGTGGCGGGACGGGGGAATTCACCTGCCCGAACGGGAGTCTGTTGCTTTTCCTTGGAAAAACGTGTTGCTTCGTTCAGCCTAAAGTGGTGGCGGTCTGGTCAGGACAGGTATCCTGCGGATGCAGGCAGGCGCCTCCGGGTGTGGAGCAGCCTCACCCCTCCATCGGACTGGAATGGCGTGGAAGCCTGCGCGCGCGCGGAAGGAGGGACATCGTTTTGCAGATCAGGGACTATATGCGATGTTGCTTGAATATGAGGTTTTCTGATTCGAGAGAGGCGCTATGTTGATTCCGGAAGCAGCTTATCACCTTGGCCCGGAACTGGACCGTGCTGTCAACCGGATGGACTTTTTCCGGCTGTTCAAGGCGCTTGCTGTGGATCAGCAGTTTCAATACTTCGTTCTCTCGGAGGTTTCCGGCGATGAGGACGGGGTAAATCTTCTCGGCCCCCACGCCCTGCACAACCTGCCTGATTCCTGGCTGGGCCGGACAAACGGCAAGTCGGTGGGCGCCGCCGATCCCATCGTCGTGCGGGCCAAGCAATCCACCGCGCCGTTTTCGATGGATCTGCGTGGTCGGCCTTCCGAACTTGTCGGCGACCCAAGCGCCAGGACCGCGATCGCCGTCCCGCTTCACACGGCTGCAGCCAGGCGCTACTGCCTGATGCTGTTCGGTGACGCGGGCGAGCCTTCGCACGCCGACCTGGCCCTGATCGCCCTCCATGCGGCCCTGATTTTCCAGCGCTATTACGAAGGAATAGTGTCGCTGGATTCAATCACCGGGCTCAACGACCGCGAGATCCAGATCGTCCGCTGGACATCCGAGGGCAAGACTTCGGCTGAAATCGCGATCATCCTCGGCCTGTCCGAACACACCGTGAATTCCTACATCGCTGCGGTTTTGCGCAAGCTGCATGTCGTCAACCGGGCCCAGATGGTGGCCTCGGCGTTGCGGAGCGGCTTGATAGCCTAGGAGAAATTGCCATGAATTCTGATCAGGCTCAGCGTCCGATGAAAATCCTGCTTGTCGACGACGACCCGGCCGAGCACCTGCTGCTGCGCAGGACGCTCGACAAGGTCGACGGCCCTCCCTTGCAGCTCGACTACGTCGCCGACATCGCGTCTGCCGTCGAAAGCGTCAAAGCCGGCGGCATCGACATTGTGTTTCTCGACAACCGACTGGTGCCCAACAACGATTTCCGCGAGACCGCCCCGCAGTTGCGGGAAGCCGGCTTCATCGGTCCGATCGGTATCATCTCCTCGGACATCAGCGGCAGCTATTTCCAGGAATTCCCCGAATTCGGCGTCGACTTCCGCATCGGCAAGAGCGAGATCGATCGAACCACGATCTCCTTCATCATCGCCGAATACACGCGCAACCAGCTTTCCGACAACTGCGCCGAAGATTTCTCATGAGGTGACGCTGAGTTGCCCCCCTGGCTCTTGACCTGACATGCAATTTTCGGCCGGCACGCTGATGAAGGCTCTGTATGAGACGTTTCCGGACCCTGTTCTGGCAACGGACGGGCATGGCCTCATCACCGCCGTCAATCCGGCCGCCGTTCAGATCCTGGGTTATGCGGAAGCGGAGTTTCTGGGAATGGACCCGACGCGGCTGCAAGCCGCGGGCGAGGGCGGTTTTTATCCGGACGGGGCAGCGTCGGCCCGGGATGGCAATGAAGGATGGATCTGTCGCAAGGTGACGCTCCGACGCAAGGATGGCTCTCTTTTCGCTGCCGAACTGAGGCAACTTACGGCTTCGCCGCATGACGGGGCGGACGCAGGGCTGGTGTCGATGGTGCGACCTGTCTCCGAGGTCGCCGGCCGCGAGATCGAAAAGGTTGATATCGACGAGCTCTTCCCGTCGGCCCTGGAATCGATTTCGCACGGCTTTGCGATCTACGACCAGACCGACCGGCTGCTGATCTGCAACAGCGCCTACCGCAACATGCATGAGGCCTTCAAGCCCAGTATCAAGATCGGCCGGACATTCGAAACCATCTTGCGGGAAGCTGTCGAATCCGGCCGGTTTCCCGACGCCGGCGAGACGCCTCAGGAGCGTGAGGACTGGATCCGTCAGCGCCTTCATCTGCACAACAATCCGATTGAACCCTATGTTCAGCGCGTCGGCGCGGATCGGTGGGTCCAGATCGAGGACCGGGTGACCGCCGACAATTACCGGGTCGCCTTGCGCGCCGATGTCACCCCCTTGATTCGAGCGAGATCCGAGGCCGAACGGCTCGGTTCCATTCTCGAGGGCGTGGGGCAGGAGATCTACCTGGTCAATCCCAAGCTGCGCAGGATCGTCTATGCGAACAAGGCCGCCTGCGACAATCTCCAGTACAGCCTTGAAGAACTGCGAGCCATGGATGTGCGGCAACTCAATGCCGATTTTTCGCCCGACGAATTGTCTGAAAAGATGCAGCCGCTGCTGACGGGCAAGACAAGGGCGCTCAACATCGACACGCGGCACCGGCGCAAGGACGGATCGATCTACGTGTGCAGGATCCGGATGGAGCGGATGGGAGGCGCGCTCGATCCCGTGGTCCTGTCCCTTGGCGAGGACATCACGCTTCGCATCGAAACCGAGGCGGAACTCGAGCGCAAGCGGACCGAATTCGAGTCCCTGGTTCGCAGTCTCCCCGACATCATCAGCCGCGCCAAGCCCGACACGACGCTCACCTATGTCAACGAGAACTACGCCCGTTTCACGGGATGCAAGGCAGAGGAGATGGTAGGGCGGAAGTTCATGGAATTCGTGGCTCCCGACGTCCGCCAGGAGGTGCTGACAAAGATCTCGAGCCTCACGCCGGAGGCGCCGCTGAAGACGGTGGAACGGTCGATGGTGGATGCCGACGGCCGGCAGTGCTGGTATTCATGGACCAATCTGATGGTGTTCGAGGACGGCAAGCCGATCGAACTCGTTTCCGTCGGCCGCGACATCACCGAAAGCCACCAGGCGCGCGAGCAGATCGCGCACCAGACCCGCGAGCTGGCGGCGCGGAACGACGCGCTCGAACAGTTCGCCGGCATGATCTCGCATGACCTCAAGGCGCCGCTCCGGCAGGTAAGGCTGTTCGCCGACCTGATCGCCGAGGACGTCGCCAGTGGAAAGACCGACGAACTCGAGATCTTTTCCGAGCACATTTCCGACCGCGCCAAGGCGATGGAACAGATGATTTCAAGCCTGTTGGAGTATTCCCAGCTCGCCTATCAATCGATCCGGCCCGGCTCTTTCCAGTTCTCGGAGGCGGTGGCGGAGGCCTGGAGCAATCTTGCCGTCCACGCCAGCGAAGCGAGCGCGCGGCTGATCGCCGAGACGGATGCCGAGCTGCACGCCGATCTCAACCTGATGATCCAGCTTCTGCAGAACCTGTTCGCCAATTCGATAAAATACCGGATGCCCGAAAGGCCGGTGGAGGTGCGGGTGGATGTTGAGGTCAGCGACACTGTCGTGACCATCGCGGTTGCGGACAACGGCATCGGAATCGATCCCCGGCATGCCGACAGCATCTTCGGGGTTTTCAAGCGACTGCATCGCGACGAGCGGCTCTATTCCGGCTCCGGGCTGGGGCTGGCTCTGTGCCGGAGGATCGCGGAGAGCCATGGCGGCACGATCGTTCTCGATTCTTCGGTTCAATCGGGAGCGCGGTTCGTGATCACGCTCCCGAAGTCCAAGCCGTAACCCGCCGGCCGCTCCCGTCTCAGGCGGCCTGGGCCGCGGAAAGGCCGCGTTCGATATCGGCCATCAGATCCTCGACGTCCTCGAGTCCGATCTGAAGCCTGATCACCGGGCCTTCCTTGGGCGGCAAGGCGATGGTCCTGTCGGACAGATTGGCGTGGACCGCCAGGCTTTCATAGCCGCCCCAGGAATAGCCCAGGCCGAAGATCTTGAGCGCGTCGAGGAATGCGTGCGCCTTTTTCTGCTGCTGCGCCGGGTCGGCGACATCGAGAACGATGGAGAAGATGCCGCTCGAGCCGCAGAAGTCGCGTTTCCACAGGGCATGGCCGGGGAAGCTTTCCAGCGCCGGATGCAGCACGCGGGCCACGCCGCGCATGTCCTCCAGCGCCCGGGCAATGGCGAGCGCGCTTTCCTGATGACGCGCCAGCCTGACGCCCATGGTGCGCAGCCCGCGCAAGGTCATGTAGGCGTCGTCGGGAGCGGCGCAGATGCCGAGCATCGAGAAGGTCCGCTTGATCGCGGGCCAGGCGGTCTTGTTGGCCGAAACCGTGCCGATCAGAACGTCGGAATGGCCGGCGGGATACTTGGTTGCGGCATGGATGGAAATGTCGACGCCGTGATCGAGCGGCTTGAAGTACAAGGGCGTGGCCCAGGTGTTGTCGATCGACACCAGCGCGCCATGGGCATGGGCGACCTCGGCGATGGCCGGGATGTCCTGCATCTCGAAGGTGTTGGATCCCGGCGCCTCGGTGTGCACGAGCTTGGTGTTGGGGCGCATCAGGCTTTCGATTCCGGCGCCGATGAGCGGATCGTAATAGGTGGTCTCGATGCCGAAGCGCGCCAGCATCCCGGCGCAGAAATTGCGTGTCGGCGAATAGACGGAATCGACCACAAGCAGATGGTCGCCGGCGCTCAGCGCCGCCATGAACGGCAGCGTCACCGCCGCCAGGCCGGACGGGACCGCGACGGTGCCCTCGGATCCCTCGAGATCGTCGATGGCCGCGTTGAGCGCATCGGTGGTCGGCGTGCCATGGGTGCCGTAGGTGTATTTCTGGTCGCGGGAGACCATCGTCGCCGCATCGGGGAACAGCACGGTCGAGGCATGCACGACCGGCGGGTTGACGAAGCCGAAGAAGCTTTTCGGGTCATGGCCCGAATGGGCCAGGCGGGTGTTCACTCCAAGGGGAGAGGGGCTTTCGGTCTTGCTCATCTGATGTCCGGTCTGTTGGCGGGATTGCTGTCACGGCAGGCTTAACGCGACTTGCCGGCAATCACAAGAATGGCCAGACGCGGCCCTCGTCGCACGGCGCGAGCCTGGTGTCGTCAGGCGCGGAACGACCGGACGACCCCTTGACCTTGGCGCCGATTGCCGCCCCAAAGCTCGCATTTTGGCACAGTTGTCGATTTTAGGACATTGAAGGCTTGACCCTCGGTTGATTTCGGCATGGTATATCGTGGTGCAAAAGGCATCGGCAGAGGAGCGAGTACATCGCCCCTGCCGCTTTTGTCGCACCTCAAACAGGGCAACAGAAAAAAAGGTTGTATCAAATGAAAAATAAGATTTTGTCGGCTGTCGTTGGCGTCGCCGCCGTTGCAGGCATGGGAGCCAGCGCAGCTTCCGCCGCAACGCTGGACGATGTCAAGGCAAAGGGATTCGTCCAGTGCGGCGTTTCCACCGGCCTCGCCGGCTTTTCCGCTCCGAACGATGCGGGCGACTGGTCTGGGCTGGACGTGGATCTGTGCCGCGGCATCGCCGCTGCGGTGTTCGGCGATGCGAAGGCTGTGAAGTTCAGCCCGCTGTCGGCCAAGGAGCGTTTCACTGCGCTTCAGTCGGGTGAAATCGACATTCTGTCGCGCAACACCACCTGGACCATGAGCCGCGACACGCAGCTCGGGCTCAACTTCGCCGGCGTCAACTACTACGACGGCCAGGGCTTCATGGTTCGCAAGTCGCTCGGCGTGAACTCCGCCCTGCAGCTTTCGGGCGCATCGGTGTGCGTGCAGACCGGCACCACCACCGAGCTCAACCTCACCGACTACTTCAAGGCCAACGACATGACCTACAATCCGGTCGTGTTCGAAAAGCTGGAAGAGGTCAATGCGGCCTATGACGCCAACCGTTGCGACGTCTACACCACCGACCAGTCGGGCCTGTATTCGATCCGCCTCGGCCTGACCGCTCCGGACGAGCACATGGTTCTGCCGGAAGTGATTTCCAAGGAGCCGCTTGGACCTGCCGTTCGTCAGGGTGACGATCAGTGGTTCGCC